>OLRA01003464.1_pt1 | contig 13795 bp, 9 predicted proteins | sample 1673011 | NCBI WGS metagenome assembly OLRA01 (sample SAMEA3136746, study PRJEB25190) | human gut metagenome | reverse complement strand
CTTCTACAGAGGGTGTCTTTCTTTTGTGCAATATTTTGGATTTGCTCATTTATAGCTATAATGATATGTCCATCAAAGAGGCAGCATTTTATCTTACAGACAAAAAAGGGGAAATTCTGTGCGCTTCAGGAAAAGATTGGGCATATGGAGAAGAAATAGAGAATCTGCAGAAACAGGATCCATCCATCAGTATCTATCAGGGATCTGTTCTGGAAGATGCATATCAGATGTATTACAGTGTAAAATCATCCGAGTATGCCGCATATTCTACCTCCGGTATCGTTATTTTTGGATTTTTAGTACTGTCTTTGCTTTTCTTTGGAACAATTGTCTGGTATATGCAAAAAGAAATCTTCCGGCCGATTGCAGACCTGTTCTGGGTGTCCAGAAAAATTCACAGTGGAGATTTCAGGGCAAGAGCGGAATATAATACAAACAGCTACGAAATGGAAGAAGTAAAACAGGCATATAATGATATGGTACAGACGATTCTTGAAATGAGGGGGCAAAAGTACGAACAGGAACTTCGAATGAAGGATGTGCAGCTGAAGTATATCCATATGCAATTAAAACCACATTATTTCCTGAATGCTTTATCAACCATTAACAGCATGGTTTATCAGCACGAGGAAGAGAATGTCCATACCTTTATTCAGGCATTTTCACAGAACATCCGTTATATGTTTCGAACTGGTCTGCATACCGTTCCGCTGCAGGATGAAATAAAGAATGCCGAGGGATATCTGGAAATGCAGCGACTCATGTACCGGGATTGCTTTTATGTCTATATGGATGTACCGGAAGAACTGCAGCAGTATCCGGTGCCGCAGATGATTCTGCATACATTTTTGGAAAATATATTTAAGCACGTGATCAGTATTGATTCGTTCACTACGGTTCTGATTCAGGCATTGTGGAGCTTCTCGGGGAAGGAAGTTTACTTAAAACTGGAACTATATATATCGCAGGGTCAATTTTCGCAGGAAATACTGGACTTTGTGAATAAAGATATGGAAATAACAGAAAAAAAAGATGGAAGTGGAATTGGAATAAAAAATGTAAAAGAGGTTCTGAAGATGATGTACGAGCAGGATCATCTTCTGTATTTGGAGAATCTGGAACCGGAAGGAACCAAAATAACCATATGGATTCCGAAAACACTGAAATGTACAGATGAGGAGAAAGACGAAGAGAGATGAATTTGCTGATTGTAGATGATGAAATTGTGACAACGCAGGTATTGGAAGAACAGCTGGATCGCGCGTTACTTTCTATTGACCAGATCTATGTGGCCTACAATACTTCTATGGCCAGAGATATTTTGCAAAAAAACAAAGTGGAACTGATTTTATGCGATATTGAAATGCCAAAGGAGAACGGGATTCACTTTCTGGAATGGGTACGAGAACAGAAAATCCAGACAGAGGTTATCTTTCTGACCAGCCATGAAAAATTTGAATATGCCTATGGAGCTGTACAGAATGGTGCGGCAAACTATCTGCTGAAGCCGATTGACATGAATAAAATCAATCAGGCATTGCTTCGTGTGACAGAAAAAATAGCCTGGAAACAAAAAACGGAGGAAATCCGGGAATATTGGAAGATCGGAAAAGGAAAGATGGTGCGATATTTCTGGACAAGAGTATTGCTGGAACCCGGTGTGCAAAAACAGGGACTCGAGGAGGAAATAAAGCAACAGGGGATAGCGGAAGAAATTCAGGAAAAATATTGTGTTGTGATTCTTCATTTTGCCAGTGGCAAACTGGACTTCGGGAAAGAAAAGGAACAGGAATCCATTTATAAATTTGCAATGGAAAATATTCTGGCAGAAGCATTCACAGAAAAAATCAGAATGGAAAATGTGATTTGCTGGGAAGAGAATACGGGGACCTATCTTGGAATTCTGTCGGAATTTTCGGAAAAGGAGACGAAGGAGAGAGCGGCACGGGTCAGAAAGATATTTGAAAAATATTTTCCTGATGCATTGCAGATCGGATACATTTCCCCGAGTGTTCCTTTTTATGAAGCAGGTTTGGAAAAAGAGAAAATAATGGAATATGACAAAACGCATATTTATGACGAAGGGGAAATAAAAGAATTTATGGCATTGCTTCGAGAAAAAGAGGCTTCCGGACATATTCTGGACGAAGATTATATCCTGCAGTGTCTGAACAAGGGTTCCAGGGTAAGTACACTGGAATATTTACAAAAAACGCTGCAGCATGTAAGGCAAACGATGCATTCCGTAGAAGGATTTCGCAATTTTCAAGTGGAACTGACACAGCTTGTAAGCAAATATCTCCATGATAAAAAGGAAAATATGAACAGCGTGATTCGTGATCCGATCTATCTGAAACTGGATATGAATGCTGTTAAATCAGAATTCTCTATGGTGCAGTGGATGAGCTGGCTGATGAATAAGGTATTTGATCTGACACAGGAGGAACGGAAAGAAAAAACAGAAAAAAAGATCACAGATCAGGTAATTGATTATATCAGAGAACATTATACGGAAGATATTAACAGAAATACGCTTTCGGAGAGGTTTCATTTTTCACCGGAATACATTGGAAAAATGTTCCGGAAGGATACCGGAACGTCATTGAATGATTATATTAATTCTCTGCGCGTGGAAAAAGCGAAACATTTGCTGGAAAACACCAATACAAAGGTGATTGATATTGCGCTGGAAGTCGGATTTGATACGCTCCCGTATTTCTCATCTGTATTTAAAAAATATACGGGAGTTTCACCGGCAGAGTTTCGGAAAAAAGAATAGATATCTTAAAAACGAAAGTTTTTGTACTTTTTTGTGTAAGAACTTTCGCTTTTTTTGCGCTATGATAAGTCTATCAAAAGGAACCGGAAAGAAGAAAGGAGAAAGAAATGAAGAAAAAGATTTTGGCGATTTTGATGGCCACCCTGACAGTGGGATCTCTGCTGAGCGGGTGTGGTGGAGCACAGAGCGGTGATGCAACCGGAAAACAGGAAAGCAGTAAACAGGAGAGCAGCGACAGCGAAGAACCGGCAGAAATTGTATTTGCGTATATGACACAGAACAATATCCCAGAGTCATCAGAACTGGAAAGAATTCAGAACCTGATCAACGATTATACGGTAGATAAGATCAATACGAAGGTCAAACTGGTACTGTTTTCCAATTCTGATTATATGAATCAGGTGAATCTGATGCTGGCATCCGGAGAACAGCTGGATTTATTTCAGGCCTATAATACGTCGCATCTGAAATATATTCAGGATGGAACAGCGCTGGATATTACAGAGTATCTGGACAATGATCTGAAAGAAACAACAGAAACTCTTTACGATGGTTTTCTGGCACCGACAACGGTAGAGGGAAAAACATATGGAATTCTGAATATGGGATCTAACTATGTACCGGGTGGATTTACCTATCGTGAAGATATTACCGAGGAACTTGGAATCGATATGAGTCAGGTTACCAAACCGGAAGACTTGACGGCAGTGTTTGCAAAGGTAAAAGAAGCTTATCCGGATATGACAATCATTGATCCAAACAGAGCGAATGCGTTATTTGAAAGCTACCTGGGCAAGATTGCTAAAATTGATCCATTAGGTGACAATATTGCTTCATCCGTTTCCGGTGTGGCTTATCAGGACAATGCAACTGTAGTGGATATGTATGAAACGACAGATTTTAAAGAAGTGTGCGAACTGGCCAGAAGCTGGTTTGAAGCTGGTTATTATGCAAGTGATGCAGCTACTACAACAGCAACTACTGCAGAATTACTGATGTCCGGCAACTGCTTTGGCACATTCTGTGGCTTGGGTAATCCGAAGATTGCGCAGCAGTATACAAACAACTATGGTCATCCGTTTGAAAATGTACAGATCAGTGATTCGATGATCTGGTCTGGAAACGGCGGAGCATGGATGGTAAATTCCGGCTGTAAAGATCCTTCGGCAGCCTGCAAATTTATGAACCTGCTGTACACGGATGCATATGTAGACAACCTTCTGGTCTATGGAGAAGAAGGGGTGGATTACAAATTGGATGAAAATGGTTGTGCAGTAGCACCGGATGGATATACGGATCTGAACAGTGTAGCCTATACCGATAATATGAACTACTATTTCTGGGGAAATAAATGGCTGACCTATCCGGTTGTAGGCGGTCTGTATGGAGAAGAAAAAGAGACAAACAAGCAGCAGAATTATGATGGAGATCATTCAAATTATTATGGTTTCCTTTACGACTACAGTGATAAAGAAGCAGAATATACCGCATGCCTGAACATTGTAGAAGAATATAAAAAGTCTCTGTGGGTTGGTGCAGCAGATGTAGATACAACACTTGCCGAGATGACAAAACGACTGAAAGCAGCTGGCATGGATGACCTGATTCAGACAAAGCAGGAGCAGCTGGATGCATGGATGAGTAGCAAATAGGAAAGACTTTAAAAAAGAAAAGGCTGCGGAAATTTACCGCAGCCTTATTTATCAAAAAGGGAGTCGAATTATGACGAAAAGTGAGAAAAAACATGCCAGTAAAAATACATTAGCATTACTGTTGATTGCATTACCGGGTATTACATATCTGATCATTAATAACTATATTCCTATCATTGGAACCTTTATTGCGTTCAAAAAGTTCAGTTATGCAAAAGGAATCTGGGGAAGCCCGTGGTGTGGACTGGATAACTTTAAATTTTTGTTCCTGACAGATGATGCATGGGTCATTACGAGAAACACATTGTTATATAATCTGGCGTTTATCGTGATCGGAACCGTAGTTTCTGTGATTTTTGCAATCCTGCTGCATGAGCTGGGAGAACTGTTACGCGGAAAGTTTTTCCAGTCTGTGCTGTTGTTTCCACACTTACTGTCATGGGTTGTAACGGCGTATCTGGTATACGCGTTATTGGGAAGTACAACCGGTTTTGTGAACAATACAATTTTAGATGCGCTGGGGAAAAAAGGCGTAGACTGGTATACTGCAAAAGCTGCATGGCCGTTTATCCTGGTTATTGTATATCTTTGGAAGAATGCAGGATATAATGCGATCGTTTATATGGCAGGTATTGCAGGCATTGATAAGGAAATTTATGAAGCGGCAAAGATTGATGGCGCTTCTAAATTGAAACAGATTACGGCCATTACACTTCCGCTTCTGAGACCAACCATTGTTATTATGACATTGATGGCGATCGGTCGTGTATTCTATTCTGACTTTGGTTTGTTCTATCAGGTACCAATGAATGCAGGAACCCTGTTTTCTACGACACAGACGATTGATACGTATGTATATCGTGGTTTGATGGAACAGGGTAATGTGGGAATGTCTTCGGCAGCAGGTGTATATCAGTCATTGGTTGGTTTTGCACTGGTTATGATTGCAAACTTTATTGTACGGAAAAAAGATCCGGAAAACGCATTGTTCTAGGAGGCAGGATATGAAAAAGACAGTCAGCGATGAAAAACGATTTATTGCAATAGCAACAGTTATTTTAGTGGTAATCAGTATTGTGGCGTTGTTTCCGATGATTCTTCTGGTGGTTGCGTCCTTTACCGATGAAAATGAACTGATTACAAACGGATATCAGATTTTGCCGAAGAAACTCAGCCTGGAAGCATATACCTACATGGTAAAACAGGCAGCAACAATCGTAAGATCGTATCTTGTTACGATTGGAACAACCGTTGTCGGAACCGGATTAAGCGTATTACTGACGACTTCGATCGCATATCCGATGGCACGAAAAACATTCAAATATAGAAACGCATTATCCTTTTTTGTATATTTTACCATGCTGTTTAATGGAGGACTGGTGCCACAGTATATTATGTGGACAACATTTTTCCATATTAAAGATACGTATGCAGCACTGATTTTTCCGAATCTTCTGATGACAGCATTCAATATTTTCCTGGTAAGAAACTATTACAGCAACAGCCTGCCGGAAGCATTATATGAAGCTGCACAGCTGGACGGAGCGTCAGAGCTTGGAATTTTCACCAAAATTGTATTTCCGTTGTCGAAGCCGGTAGTTGCCACCATCGGACTGTTTACAGGTCTTTCCTACTGGAACAGCTGGACCAATGCTTTATATTACGTACAGGATCCAAAATATTTTGGTATTCAGAATCTGCTGATGCGTATCATGAAAAATATTGAATATCTGCGAAGCGGAGCATCGGAGCTGGCAGCAGAAGGACAGGCAGTTTCGCTTCCGGGAAACTCCATCCGAATGGCACTGGCATTTGTTGGAATTTTACCAATCATTATTATTTACCCGATGCTTCAGAAATATTTTATCAAAGGTGTGGTTGTCGGCGCTGTAAAAGGTTGACAGAAAGGAGAAACAGATGGCAGCATATGTACATTGCAATTTTCACTCCTGTATCCTGCGGATGCAGGTAGATGTTTCAATTTTGCTTCCGGAAAAAGAGCGGATGGAAGATGTAGAGCAGGGGAAAAAAGGGGAGACTTTCGGAAAAAACAAAAAATATCAGACTCTGTATCTGCTGCATGGATTTACAGGAGACCATCTTTCATATCTGAGAACCTCCAAGATTGAGCGTTATGCAGATGAGCATCAGATTATGGTGGTTATGCCAAGCGTATATAACAGCGCCTATACGGATATGAAATACGGACTGGATTATTTTTCTTATCTGACAGAGGAACTGACAGATTTTGTGGAGAGAAATTTCCCGGCAGCAACAAAGCGGGAAAACCGTTTTATTGCAGGAATGTCGATGGGAGGTTATGGCGCTTATAAATGGGGACTTACCTGTCCGGAAAAATTTGCGGCAATTGGAGGCGTTGCAGGATCCTATCATGCAGAATATCGTTATCAGGGAAAGGTAAATACGGTATCCACCCTTTGCGAAGCGTTATATGGCGATCCGCCTGCAATTACACCGGAGGTTCATGATGTCTTTACACTGTTGAAAAAACGGAAAGAAGAAGGAAGAGATATTCCGAGACTGTATACCTGCTGTGGTACAGAGGACAGACGTCATCAGGATTCTGTCGATCTGAAGGAGTTTGCAGATCAGCTGGGAGTTCCGCTGCTGTTTGAAGAGGGACCGGGAAGACATGATGATATTTTCTTTGATGAATATATTCAGAAGATTCTGGACTGGATGAACTTTGCAGGAAAATCAGTAGAAGAGTAAAATATACCGCAAAGTGGGGCTTGCAGATTGCGGAAAGGATTTTTCAGACACGCGCTAAGCGAAAACACTACAAAATATGGAGTTATTTAGGAGATAAAAATCTATATTTGTAGAAATTTTTCTTAGTGCGGCAGCCCCACGGGAAGCACAGGGAGAAGAGGAAAATGGAGATAGAAAAAGCAGCTGTAGCCGGAACACTGGAATCCAGCGATTGTATGGTTACGGTAGAAGATGGGGATGGCAACATAGATCTGGTACTGGAAAGCACAGTGATTCATCAGTATGGAAATCAGATCCGTCATGTGGTTCTGGATACCCTGGAAAGTCTGGGAGTTCAGAGCGCGAAAATTAAGATTGTAGATAAAGGAGCTCTGGACTGCACCATCCGTGCAAGGGTGGAAGCTGCGGTATACCGTTCCGCCGGGCAGTCGGAGCAGCTGCCATGGGGAGGTGCGATCAGATGAGAGACGCAAAAAAACGATTACGTCGTACCATGATGTTTTTAAACGCACAGAAGCCGGGACTGATTAAAGATCCCTATATTTATGGAGCAGATTCCCTGATGTTGGATCTGGAAGATGCAGTGGCAGAAAATCAGAAGGATGCAGCCAGATTTTCCCTGTTTCATGCACTTCGCACGATTGATTATCATGGAGCGGAACGGATTGTACGTATCAATGGCCTGGACACACCTTTCTGGAAGGAAGATATCCGTTGCGCAGTAGCCGGTGGATGTGATGGCATCCGGATTCCGAAGACAGAGACAGCGCAGGATGTAAAAATAGTGGAGCAGCAAATTTTAAAGGCAGAGAATGAATTTGGCAGACCGGAGAACAGTACCTTAATTATGGCAGCGATAGAATCAGCAAGAGGTGTGGTGAAGGCATTAGAAATTTGCGAGGCTTCGAAAAGGCTGTTTGGTATCGCGCTGTCCGGTGGGGATTACACGAAAGATCTGCATACCCACATTACGGGAACCGGAATAGAACTGATGGGAGCAAGACAGCAGCTTGTCATCGCTGCGCGGGCAGCCGGTGTGCAGTGTTTTGATACCGTTTATACAGATCTGGAAAATGAAGATGGTTTTCGAGAAGATGTCAATACGATTCACCTGATGGGATTTGATGGGAAATCGATTATCAATCCAAGACAGATCCGTATTGTACATGAGATTTTTACACCGAAAGAAAAAGAGATTATTTTTGCGGAAAAAGTAGTCCGTGAGATTGATAGCAAAAAGGCACAGGGAATCGGTGTGTTTACTGTAGATGGAAAGATGATTGATATTGCGTTTTATGATGGCGCAAAGCGAACCATTGAACTGGCCAAGGCTTCCGGTGTGTACGAGGGGGAACTGTAAAATGAAAAATGCAGTAGGGAGAGAAATTCCCGAGGAAATATTGAAGATAACAGGAAAAGAAGTATTTCACGGAGTGCATTATTATGATGGTTATGAATATCGGAAAGATGGTCCGAAAACCCGCTGTGTGGTGAATTCCGATGGCAGTAAACTGGTGAAAACAATTCATGAGGCACTGGTAAAATGTGAAATCCGGGATGGCATGACAATTGGATTTCATCATCATTTCCGGGATGGTGATCTGGTTGTAAATATGGTGATGGAAGAAATCCATAAAATGGGTATTAAAAATATTACCATTTGTGCCAGCTCTCTTGGGAAAGCGCATGCAGGACTGGTGCCGTACATGGAAGATGGAACGATTACGGGAATACAGTCTTCCGGTGTGCGCGGTGAGATTGGAAAGGCGATTTCCGAGGGAAAACTGAAAGGGCTTGCAGTGATGCGCTCTCACGGTGGCAGAGTTCGGGCAATCGAAACAGGAGAAGTACACCTGGATATTGCATTTATCGGAGCACCGACGTGTGATGATTATGGAAACTGTCGTGGTATCGGTGGAAAGGCAGATTGCGGAGTATTGTCCTATGCGATGGTAGATGCTGATTATGCAGACAGGGTCGTAGCAATTACGGACTGCCTGGTGCCGTTTCCTAATTTTCCGGCACATATTTCTATGACCAAAGTCGATTATGTAGTAGTGGTAGATGCGATCGGAGATCCGAAAAAAATTGCAACAGGTGCAGCAAAACCGACGAAAGATATGAGAAAACTGATGATGGCGGATTACTGTACACGATTTGTAACGTCTACCCCGTACTTTAAAGATGGATTTTCCTATCAGACCGGTGTGGGAGGCGCGTCTATCGCTTCCACCATTTCGTTGGCAAAAATCATGAAGGAACGTGGAATCCGTATGCGTTTCGGTGTCGGAGGTCTGACAAAACCGATGTGTGATCTTCTGGATAATAATCAGGTTGATGTACTTCTGGATACGCAGGATTTTGATCTGGATGCGGTAGAATCGGTAAAAGATATCAGACATTTCAGAATCAGTGCCGGTGAATATGCAGATCCTTTTAACAAGGGCGCAGTAGTCAATAAACTGGACTTTGTGATTCTGGCAGCACTGGAAGTAGATGTAAATTTCAATTGCAATGTTGTAGTAGGATCTGATGGAGTTATAACAGGCGCGCAGGGAGGTCATCCGGATACGGCGGCAGGCGCAAAATGCACCATTGTACTGACTCCTTTATTGCAGGGAAGAATTCCGGCAATCTGTACGGAAGTAACAACAGTGACAACACCGGGAGAATCTGTAGATGTAGTCATCACGGAATATGGAGTTGCAGTTAATCCACTGCGAAAAGATCTGCTGGAAGCAGTAAAAAACAGTGGACTTCCGCTGAAAACGATAGAAGAACTTCGAGATTTGGCTTACCGGATTGCAGGAGAACCGGAGAAAGTAGAATTTGGCGAACGTGTTGTAGGAATTATTGAAAGCAGAGACGGAACCATCATGGATGTAGTTCGTCAGATTAAACCATTCCGATTTAAAGAGGAAAAGAATATACTCCCGGAGCCAGTACATAAATAAGAGAAGGGAGGGCAGGCAGTGAGTGACTATATGGAAGAAACAGGGGATCCTTTTACCGGGAAAAAGAAAGAGGAACTCAAAAAATTTCTGGAATACATGGGACTTACTTATGATGAGCAGATTACGCATTCCATTGTATTGCGAAAAGAGAAAGAAATCATAGCAACTGCTTCCTGCCAGAAAAATATCATAAAATGTGTTGCGGTATCAGAAGAGTATCAAGGACAGAATCTGCTGGCACATCTTATGACATCTCTGATTGAATATTTTTATGGAATGGGAATTTCTCATTTTTTTGGATTTACCAAGCCTCAGAACAAAGAACTGTTTTGCAGTATGGGAATGTATCCGGTGACACAGACAGAAAAAATTCTTCTTCTGGAAAATGACAAAAACGGACTGGAAAAATTCCTGAAACGATTAAAAAAAGAAACACAGGAACAACAGAAGTGCAAAGTGGAAAACAGGCATGAAAACGGTATTGGGGCAGTGGTTATGAATTGTAATCCCTTTACCAGGGGACATGAATACCTGATCCGGGAGGCGGCAAAAAAAAACAAATGGCTGCACATTTTTATCCTCTCAGAAGAACAGAGCTTTCTGACAACGAGAGAACGGTATCAGTTGGTAAAAGAAGGAATACAGGAAATTCCAAATGTGATTCTTCACCAGACCTCAGAATACATGATTTCGCCGGCTGTGTTTCCGACATATTTTATCAAAGAAAAAGCGAAAGCCTATGAGATGAATTGCCAGTTGGATATTCAGTTATTTGGAGAGCGTATTGCACCGGAACTTAATATAACGGATCGCTATGTAGGCAGTGAACCGGCCTGCGATGTGACACATACCTATAACCAGTGCTTACGGGAGCAGCTGCCGTGCTATCAGATCCGCTTTCATGAAATTCCCCGAAAAACATATGGAGACCAGATCATCAGTGCATCTGAGGTCAGAAAAAGATATGCGGAAAATCAATTAAAAAGCGTCTGCGGGATGCTTCCGGAAAGTACCTGGCGCTATCTGGAAAGGAAAAAGAATGAAAACGGAAAATAAGGTTTCCTTAGAGCAGGTATTGTGGAGCCGAGAAAAAAGGGTGGCAACGCAGAAAGAGCTTCTTGAAAAATATCCGGGTACCTTAATCTGCTTTATGCTCAATATTCCGGGTCCGGAAAAGGTAAATGAACTTTTCGAAAAGGTCTTTTATGAAGGACTAGAAAAGATACAGAATAAGCTGGAAACGGAAAAAATTTCGACGGAAGTCCGGCTGGTACAAGAAAACATAACCGGATATGAAGGATATTTGGTTGTGAAAGCAGACGGCTGCCAGGTGAAAAAGCTTATGATTGCTTTGGAAGAGACGAAGATCGGGAGACTGTATGATATTGATGTATTGGAAAAAGAAAATACGAAAATCAGCAGAAAGGATCTTGGATTTCCGGAAAGAAAATGTCTGTTATGCGACAACCCGGCCTGCCAGTGTGGCAGAAGCAGAAAACATTCGATCGAAGAATTGAGAAAAAAGATCTATGGTATCATATGGGAAGAACAGCTGCAAAGAGGCGTAGCTGCTGAGATCAGTCAGGCACTGATGGAGGAAGTGTATACAACACCAAAACCAGGCTTAGTAGACCGGGAGGATACCGGTGCGCATACAGATATGAACTGTCAGACATTTCAAAAGAGTACAGAGGCGATCGCCGAAGATCTGGCGGCAATGTTTGAAGCCGGGTATTCCTGGGAGGCAGATCCGAAGACATTGTTTCCCCTTCTCAGAGAAAGAGGAAAAAAGACGGAAGAAAAAATGTTTGTTGCAACCGGAGGAGTCAATACGCACAAAGGAATCATTTTTACGATTGGCATTCTTGCAGCTGCAGCCGGAATTTCCCTGAGAAATTACGGAAAAATCGAGTCGGAGGATGTTTGCCGGATCAGTCTGGAAATGACAAAAAAAGAGTTGGAACAGGATCTGAGAAAATTAAAACAAAGCTCGGGGATCACGCATGGAGAAAAAATTTACTGCCATCTGGGCGAGAAAGGAGTCCGGGGACTGGCGATGAGCGGATATCCGATTCTGTGTGAACGTACGGTTCCTCATATGAAGCAGTATATAGCAAATAACAGGGATCAAAATCAGATCAATGTACAGATTCTTCTTGAGATTATAGGAGAGCTTACGGACACAAATGTCATCAGCAGAACCAGTGAGAAAGAAATGCGATGGCTGCAAACAGAAGCAAGGGCAATTCTTAAGACAGGTGGTGCTTTTTGCGCGGAGGGTTTGCAAAAAGTGCGAGAACTGAATCAGATTTGTATCCGGAAAAATATGAGTCCGGGAGGAGCTGCGGATTTACTTGCGGCAACGATTTTTTTGTGCCGCATGGAAACCTTGATGGAACGTTTGAAAAGTATAACATAATAAAAATATATGACGCTGTCATTGATCTTAAAATGTACGGTCGCTCTTAATGCTGAATATTTTCAGCTGTTAAGAGCGGCCGTTTACGTTGGAAATATACGGCAGTATTGTCGGAAGAAAATGGTTACTGTTTGCCTGAAGGTTGATTGCATCAAAAAAAGGAGTCTGCTATACTGTAGCTATGTTTATTTTTTTGGCAGAAGTGGATCAGAACAGGAGGAGCGAAACATGAGTCTGCAGTTTATTATGGGAAATTCGGGAGCTGGAAAGTCGAGATATGCGTATCAGAAAATTCTGGCGGAAGCGATGCGCCACCCGGAGAAAACTTATCTGATCATTGTGCCGGAGCAGTTTACAATGCAGACGCAGAAAGAGCTTGTGTCACTGCATCCGGCGGGCGGTATTTTAAATGTTGATATTTTGAGCTTCCAGCGTCTGGCTTACCGTATTTTTGAGGAGACCGGAGGCAGTCTGTACCCGGTGCTCGAAGAAACGGGAAAGAGTCTTGTGGTAAAACGCGTTGCACAGGAGAAGAAAAAGGAGCTGACGATTCTTGGAAGTACGTTAAAGAGAACCGGCGCAGTTTCGCAGATGAAATCGTTGATTTCCGAGCTGAAGCAGTATCAGATTGCGCCGTCCGAGCTTGATACGTGGGCGGAGGAGACGGGAGAGAAAAAGCTGCTGGCAGCAAAGCTGAAAGACACCGGGGTAATCTACCGTGCATTTGAAGAATATCTGGAAAATCGCTACGTGACGGCGGAGGATGTGCTGGAGGTTCTGGCGGGAAAGCTGGAAGAATCATCACTCATTCGAAACAGTGAGGTACTGGTGGACGGATTTACCGGATTTACGCCAGTACAGATCGGTGTGCTTGGAAAACTGTTCCGGCTTTGTGAAAAGGTCTATGTGACGATTATTATGGATGAGCGGGAGGATCCGTATAAAAAGGCAATCCCGCACCAGCTCTTTGCGATGAGCCGCCAGCTGATTCAACAGCTTATGAAAGCGGCAGACGAAGCAGGGTGCCCAGTGGAGCCGGAAATCTGGTCAAACGGGTCAGCCGCACTCTGCTTGCGCAAGTGATGAATTAACAAAATGCAGATACCATACTTGTCAGCGAGCTTCTTCAATGCACCGGCCTCCTTATAGTCATTTGCATACATTCCTCCGTTTCCATCGCTCACACGCACTTTTTGAAGTGTATCGATGACAATCATGCCTACGTCAGAGTATGTATAGATAAGAGAATCGATTTGTT
>OLRA01003455.1_pt1 | contig 13824 bp, 15 predicted proteins | sample 1673011 | NCBI WGS metagenome assembly OLRA01 (sample SAMEA3136746, study PRJEB25190) | human gut metagenome | reverse complement strand
GCTGTCTTGTAATGTCCGCGGTGCCACCTGAATTACCGGAAGTGTCCGGTCGCTCCCGCGCTCTTTGTTTAAGCGCTGTCCCTGTAACGCTGGACCTGCGGCGCACCTACTTAACGGCAGACGCGCTGCCGTGTTCAGTTTGCTGCTCCCGGGTGTTCGTTCACGCGGCGCACGGGCGCGGCTCTCAGCTGTGCCGCACTCTCTGGGCCGGACGGCCCGCGCTACTTTTCCCGTTCCTTGCATTTGTTGTTTTAAAATAGCACGTTGGCGGCATTTTGTCAACCTTACGGTGCGGCATCAGGCAAATTTTCGCTTTTTTGCTTGTCAGAACGCCTTTTCTCTGGTAAAATGGAAAAAAGCGGTATTCCGCAAAAACAGATTCTGGAGGAGATCATGAAACACACACACCATATCATCCGTCTGCTGACCCTTGCCGTGGTCAGCTGCGCACTGGCAGCCCTGCTGAGCGGCTGCACCAAGGAGGAATTCATTGCCGGATACAACGAATTTATGTTCGGCGACTGGTTCCCCACCTACGGAGGCACTTCCCAGTCCGGCACATCGTATGATCCCGACCACGTCTACGACCCGCCAAACCCCGAGTGCGATGCCAAGATCTCGTCGCTGATCAGCCAGCTGTACTCGCTGGAGTCCTCTGCACGGTCGGATGTCAGCAGTGCCATCCAGAGCGCAAAGGATGAATACCACGCTCTGCCCGCCTCTCAGCGGACCTTTGCCAATAAAGTCAGCATCGCCTACAAGCATCTTTCCTCGGTGGAGAGCACCTACGACAGTGCCGTCTCCTCGGTGGTCAGCGAGATGCGCAGCGTGCTGCGGGAGTATAACCAGCCCGAAACCGTGGCCGATCAGGCATGGAGCTACTATCAGTCTGCCAAGAGCAGCATGATCTCCAGCCTTGGCGGCTGATTCAGGGCAATACCGCATAATTCTAAGTGCCGATACGGCGAGTGAGGTGCGGCAGATGCTAAGCCAAAAGCACAGATAATACTTTGTGTATTATCGAGCATTTTGGCAACGCAGATGCCGTGCCGCAGCCGCCGGAGTGGTGCTTAAGCCGTAAGGCGGGAATTGTGCGGTGTTGCCTCAGCCTAATAATGTTTCCACGAGGCCCTGTGCTGCCAGATATCCGGCGTACAGGGCCTCATTTAAGTTGTTGCCGTGCCCACCGATCTCGATCAGCAGACTGCCGGTGGTCAGGTCCTGATTATAGAACCGGTAGCTGAACAGCACCGGGCGGGTAAGTCCGGGGTATTTTGCCTCCATGCTGCGCTCCCACGCAGCGGCAAAACGCAGGTTCTGCCGCCATGCGGGCAGCTGCACGCTGGTGCCGTTGTCGCACCCGCAGATGATCATCACCTGCGCCGCCTGCCGTCCGTCTATGGTGCACACCGGGGCGCAGCGGGTGCCGTTTTCCCGCTCGATGGCGTCCCGGTGGACGTCCAGCACCACCTTGATGCTGGGGTACTGCGCCAGATACTGCTGCACCACCGCCCGGCTGTTGGCGTAGCTGCCGGTGTAGCTGGGGTAGTCGTTCAGGGTCTCGTCGTGCAGGGTGCAGATGCCCGCCGCATTGAGGGTATCGGCCATCACCCGCCCCACCGCGCACATATTGATGCTGCGGTCGGTACTGCGGGCACCGTCCCCGGGGGTGAACCACAGCCCGGCAGAAAGGCGGTAGTCCTCGGTGGCGTGGGTGTGCATGATGAGCACCTGCGGCGCGGCGCTGTCCTTTTCAATGGCAAAGGGCAGGGGCTGCGCCGCCTCGGCGGCGATGTCTGCCGCCGTCTGCCGGGTGTTATTCTTGATGCTGCCTGCACCGCATGGGATGTACTTTTCGCCGCTGCCCTGCCCGAACTGCTGCTCTGTCACCGTGCCCGCATCGGCGGGGCGGGCTTCGTCCGGCTGCAAGGCCACAAAATACTGCTCCACTCCAGTCTGTACCGGAGCAGCAGTTTCTTGCTCCGGCGGCACAGACGCAGCCTCCGCCGCGCTTTCCGCAGACGATTCTGCTGCCCGGCTCTCCACGGCCTGCTGCCCCAGATGCAGCAAAGTCTGCGCAGCAGGCACCGGCGCTGCCAGAAAGGCCGCCAGCACCAGCGCGGCGCTGCGGGCAAAGATGCACAGCGCTGCAAACAGCACCGCAGCCTGCAAAAAGGGCACTGCCCTGCTCTGCCCCGCAGGCAGACGCCAAGGCTCTCTGCTGCGCATGGCAAGACCTCCTTTCTTCACCCCGTCAGCCAGCAGAGCTGCTGCACGGTAAGGCGGGGCTGCAAGGCGCGGTTGACGCTGCCCGCCAGCAGGGCCGCGCCGTGGGCGATGACGCTGTCCAGCGCCCGGGGCGTGACCACAAGGTCTGCGCCCTCCTGCGCCTGCATCAGGGTGGGGATGCCCGCCGCCACCACCGGCACGCCTAAGGTGTCCCGGGTCAGGTGGCGGGTGTGGTCGGCCTGCGCCGGGTAAAGCCCTGAGTCCGAAAACTGCACCGTGCGCCCCAGCCGCTGCCCCTCGGCGGAGCAGAGACTGTCTACGCAGACCACCGCCGCCGGGCGCAGCTGCCCCACCAGCGCCGCCGCCAGCTGCTGCAGGGAAAGCCCGGTGGCTGCCGCCACCCCGGGCGCAACGGCTGCCACCGGGCGCAGCCCCCGCACCGGCGGGGCAGCGCCCGCGCCCATGGTGACAAGGATGCGCTGCACCGTGCGCGGGCCAAGGGCATCGGCGGTGATGCGGCGGTTGCCCACCCCCAGCACCAGCACCGGCCCTTCCGGCGGCAAAAGGGCCCGCAGCTCCCGGGCACACACCTCGATGACGGCGGCGTCCCGCTCGTCCAGCACGCTGACGCTGGGCATTTCCAGCGTGACATACCTGCCCCGAGGGCGGCTGAGCCCTTCGCGGGCAATTTCTACCCGGGTCACCGTGACCCCACCGTGGCGGGCGGTGGCCAGCCGCACCCCTGCGGGCAGCGGCTGCGCCGCTGCTGAAAACAGCTCGTCAGCCATATCCGTAGTACGCATTTTCCACACTCTCCGTTCCTTTTTGGGGCAAAAGCCCGCTTTCTTGCCGGAAAGTATGGGAAAAATAAAACTTTTCCAAACAAAAATCAAAAAAACGCTTGCGCTGGTACGCGAAATATGGTATCATAGGGTGCGCTGTTATAGGTAGCCAAGGAGGTGGAACGAATGCCTAACATCAAATCTCAGAAGGACCGCGTCGTGCAGGCTGCTGCAGAGCAGGCTCACAACAAGGCCATTAAGACCAACCTGAAAACAGTCGTCAAGAAGGCAGACGCTGCCATCGATGCGAATGCCGCTGACAAGGACGCAACCGTCCTGGCTGCTGTTTCCGCGATCGACAAGGCTCGCGCTAAGGGTGTCATCAAGAAGAACACCGCCAGCCGCAAGATCAGCCGTATGGCAAAGCGTGCTAACAAGAACGCTTGATCGCGCAGTTTGATTGACGAACAAAACCTCTGTACCGGGTATCCGGCACAGGGGTTTTTGTTTTTTCCGCTGTTATGTCCCGCACAGCGCGGCAAGGCTTTGCCGCTGCACCGGTTCCAGCAGCTGCTCCGGCGGCAACGGCTGCGGCGGCACCACCACCCACCACACCGCCCACGCGGCGGGCACGACTGCCGCCAGCATAAGTCCCGGGTACAAAAGCGCGGGTTCGTGCAGCCACGGACTGCCCGGCGGCAGCACCAGCGCCGTGCACAGGCACAGTGCCGCCCACAGCTCCCACAATACGGTCTGTCCGCTGCGTTTCATGCGCCTCACCTCCGTTTTGCCCCCAGTTTACCAGCCGCCGGGCGCAAAATGTGGCGAAGCAGCGCAGACAAAACATCAGTTCTGGTCGTGGCTTTTGCCCACAAGGCTGCATACCACGCCGCAGACAAGGCTTGCGGTGATGCCCGCAGAGGCAGCGGTCAGCCCGCCGGTCAGGATGCCGATGGCACCCTTTTCCGCCACGGCGGTGCGCACCCCCTTTGCCAGCAGATGCCCAAAGCCCAGCAGCGGCACCGTTGCCCCCGCACCGGCAAACTCTGCCAGCGGCGCATACAGCCCCGCCGCCGAGAGCACCACTCCCGCCACCACATAGCCGGTGAGGATGCGTGCCGGGGTCAGCTTTGTCAGGTCGATGAACAGCTGTCCCACCGCGCAGAGGACACCGCCCATTAAAAATGCCCACAGATAGTTCATTTCAGCTCTCCTTTTCCGGCGCGGTCAGCTCTACCAAATGCGCCACCGCCGGGATGCTTTCCTTCTGCAAAAAGGTGGTCTGGCTCATCAGCGCCCCGGTGGCGATAAACAGCACCCGGCGGCTGCCGCGGCGCAGCAGCTTTGGCAGGATATGCGCGCAGAGCACGGCGGCGCAGCAGCCCGCGCCCGAGCCGCCGCTTTTTACCCGCTGCTCCCCGGCATCGTAAAGCAGACAGCCGCAGTCCGCGTGGTTTTTCAGCAGCAGACCCTCTGCTGCCAGCAGCTCCCGCAGCATCTGACTGCCCACCAGCCCAAGATCGCCGGTGTAGATGCAGTCAAAATCCCGCAGTTCTGCATGGGTATCGGCAAGATAGTGCAGCAGGGTGGCAGCTGCTGCCGGTGCCATGGCTGCGCCCATATTGTTGATATCCTTGATGTTATAATCCTGCACCCGCCCAAGGGTGGCGGCGGCAACGCCCACCCCCTGCCCTGCCGGACGCAGCAGGCAGCACCCGGCGGCGGTGGCCGTCCACTGCGCGGTAGGAGTGCGCACCGCGCCGTAGCTCAGCGGGGTGCGGAACTGACGCTCTGCCGCGCAGAAATGGCTGGAGGTCATGGCCAGCAGGTTCTGCGCCGCCCCGCTGCTGCACAGCGCCGCGCCCAGCGCCAGCGCCTCGGCCATGGTGCTGCACGCCCCGAACAGCCCCGCAAAGGGCACGCCCAGCTCCCGCAGCGCGTAGCCGGAAGCGGTGCACTGCGCCTGCAAGTCCCCTGCCAGCGCAAGGTCTACCCGCTCTGCGGGCAGAGCCGCCTTTTGCAGGCAGAGCCGCGCCGCCCGCAGCTGCAGCTGCTTTTCGGCGGCTTCCCAGCTGCGCTGTCCCAGCCGGTTGTCGGTGGTCAGTTCGTCAAAGCCCGCCGCCAGCGGACCAGCGCTCTCTTTTTTGCCGCCCACCGCCGCCTGTGCGGCGATGACCGGCGGGGTATGGAACAACAGGGTATCGCCCCGGCGCTCTGTCATAAAATTTTCTCCTTTTTTCTACAAAAAATGCCCCGGCACGTGCTATACTGGTGTTGCGGCGCTGCAATATCCGGCGGGGCTGTTCCGTATTATAAAGCAGAGGCCCCCAGCAGCCAGAGCACCGCGCCGTACACCACCGCCGCCAGCGTGCCGTACACGATGACCGGCCCGGCGATGAGGAACATCTTGGCGCCCGTGCCCGTCACCCGTCCCTCGGCCTTGAACTCGATGGCTGCACTGACCACCGCGTTGGCAAAGCCGGTGATGGGTACCAGCGACCCCGCCCCGGCCTTTGCTGCCAGCTTCTGGTACCAGCCCAGCGTGGTCAGCACCGCCGAGAGCAAGATCAAAGTGCAGCTGGTCAGGGTGCCCGCCGCTTCGGCGTCCGCGCCCTGCCGTAGAAACAGCTGCCGCAGCCCCTCACCCAGCAGGCAGATGCCGCCGCCCACGCAGAACGCCCAAAGGCAGTCTGCCAGAAGCGGCGAGTGCGGCCCGGCCTTCTGCACCCGGCGTGCGTATTCCTGCGCTGTCATCTTCATCTTCCCGCGCCCCCTTTTGCGGATAGTCTGCCCGGGGCGGCGGGTGCTTATCCTTTTTTTGTGAAAGAAGGTAGGTTCCATGCGTTCTTCCCATCACCGTAACCATCACGCCCGCCGTCTGCTCTGCCTGACGGCGCTGGCCTGCTTTGTGGTAGGCGGCACTGCCTACGCCTGCACCCGCAAGGCCGCAGTGCCGCAGCTGCCCGAGCTGCCTGCCGAGAGCCTTGCGCAGCCCGCCGAGAACGGCGCGCAGCAGAGCCCCCTTACCGCCGCGCAGGCGCTGCTGGACGACCCCCGCATGATCCTTGTCAACCGCACCCACCGGATAACGGAGGACTACCCTGTCGAGACCAAGGAGTGCGGCTCTGCCACCGCCATCAACAAAACTTTGCAGACCGAAGCCGCCGAGGCTTTTCTCTCCATGCAGGCCGCTGCCGCCAAGGACGGCGTGGATGTGCGGATGCAGAGCGGCTACCGCAGCGTCAGCTACCAGAAAAAGCTGTACGATAACAAGACCCAGTACTACCGTGATAAGGGTCTAAGCGAAGCCGCCGCCCGGGAAAAGGCCGCTGCCATCGTCAACCCGCCGGGCTGCTCGGAGCACAACTGCGGCCTTGCCGCCGACCTGAACAGCCCGGAGCACACCACCCTTGACACCGGCTTTGCCGACACCGCCGCCTTCCGCTGGCTGTGCGAGAACGCGGAGCAGTACGGCTTTATCCTGCGCTACCCAAAGGAGGCCGAAAGCGTGACCGGCATCACCTACGAGCCGTGGCATTGGCGCTATGTGGGCCCGGAAAACGCCGCCCTGCTCAACCAGAGCGGCCTGTGTCTGGAGGACGCCATCGCCGTTTTGCAGCGCATTGCCGCCGGGGAGACCGTGACCGGTTAAAATCCGATGAAAACTGCCGGAAAACCCTGTGGGGTGCGTTGCAATTTACCTGCCGTTATGGTAAGATAAATACAGTCTGCCCGTGTGCGCGGCACAGCCCCGCACCCCGACAAACGAATTCAACAAAAGAAGGAATATTTTATGATAAACCGCACAAAACTCTCTGTGATCGCTGTCAGCGCCGTGCTGGCTGTTGCCCTGACCGGCTGCGGCGGCAGCGCTTCTTCCGCGCCGTCCTCCGTGTCCAGCGCCTCCGCCTCTGCACCGGTCTCCGATGCAGCTTCTCCGGCGGCGGATACCGCTGAAAACGGCACTGCCGATCTGGACAGCGCTGTGGAGACCCTGCTGGCTGCGAACCCCATCTCCAACCAGTTCGAGATCGCCGCCATGAACATCGAGTACGACTTCGGCCTGAAGGCTGAGGACGTAGCCGCCTACAAGGGCGTGAAGAGCAACGACAACGGCGACGCCGGCCTTGTGCTGGTGGTGGATGCCGTTTCCGGCAAGGCACAGGACGTGGTGACTGCGCTGGAGAGCTACAAGCAGGATCAGGTGGCTTTCTACGGCAACTACGCCGAGTTTGCACAGGCACAGAGCAACGTGGAAAACGCCATCATCTCCTCCAAGGGCGACCGAGTGGTCATGGTGATCGCCTCCAACGAGTGCACCGCAGACCTGAACAGTGCTGTGGACAGCGCCCTGAACAGCTGAATCTGACCTTCCGAGCCGGTGCCATCTGCGGCATCGGCTTTTTTCAGTAGAAAGCCCCTGATGAGGGGGATTTCTGCTGAAGCTGCGCCCGCATCCGTCATGCCACCTTCCCCCGGCCGGGGGAAGGCTGAGTCTGTAATTCCGTGTAAAAAAGGAGGCTGACCCCTTGGTTTTCAGCACCATCATCTTCCTGTTTCGTTTTCTGCCCATCACGCTGGCGCTGTACTATCTTGCCCCCGCAAAACTGAAGAACACCGTGCTGTTTTTGTGCAGTCTGGTGTTCTACTGCTGGGGCGAGGTGCGCTTTTTCCCGGTCATGGTGGCGCTTATCCTCATCAACTATCTCAGCGGCCTTGCCATCGAGCACTTTGATGCAAAGCCCGCGCTGCGCCGCTTCTTTCTGCTGGTGGCGCTCGTCGGCAGCTTGGGGATGCTGTTCTACTTCAAGTACGCAAACTTTGTGCTGCGCAGCGTGAATGCCCTGCTGGGCACCGCCTTTGCCGAAATTCAGGGCATTGGCACCCTGCCGCTGGGCATCAGCTTCTACACCTTCCAGACCCTTTCCTACTCCATCGACGTCTACCGCCGGGACGTAAAAGCCGAGCGCAACATCATTGATTTCGGCGCTTATGTGGTCATGTTCCCGCAGCTCATCGCGGGGCCTATCGTCAAGTACCGGGACGTCTCCGACCAGCTGCACGTCTACAAGCACCGCTATAACCTCAAACAAATTGAAGAGGGCATGACCCTGTTCACCTTCGGTCTTGCCAAAAAGGTGCTGCTGGCGGACGCCGTGGGCGCGCTGTGGACGGACATTATCGGGGTGGCAGACAGCCCCTCCACCACCTTTGTGGGTCTGGCAAACGCCTCCACCCCGCTGGTGTGGCTGGGCATCATCGCATACAGTTTGCAGCTGTACTTCGATTTTTCCGGCTACTCCCTCATGGGCATCGGCATGGGCAAGATGCTGGGCTTCGACTTCCCCGCAAACTTCAACTATCCCTATATCTCCGCTTCCATCACTGAGTTCTGGCGGCGCTGGCACATGACCCTGTCCGGCTGGTTCCGGGAGTATGTGTATATCCCGCTGGGCGGCAACCGCAAGGGGCTCAAGCGGCAGATCTTGAACCTGTTCATCGTGGAGCTGCTCACCGGCATCTGGCACGGCGCGAACTGGAACTTTATCTGCTGGGGTCTTTACTACTTTGTGCTGCTGGCGGCTGAAAAGCTGTTTTTGCTGCCCTACCTGAAAAAAGGCAGGGTATGGCCGCATTTCTACACCCTGTTCCTTGTGGTGGTAGGCTGGGCAATGTTCGTGGGCAACGACACCGGCGTGTCCTTCGGGCTGCTGTTCCAGAAGCTCTTTATCCCCTCCGGCGGGGTGTCGCCGCTGTATTTCCTGCGGAATTACGGCGTGCTGCTGGCGGTAAGCGTGGTGTGCTGCACCCCGCTGATCGAAAAGCTGTGGGATGTGCTGCGCAAGAACGTGGTCACCCGCTGCGCCGCCATCCTGACGCTGCTGGTGGTCTCCACCGCCTATGTGGTGGGCAGCACCAACAGCCCGTTCCTGTATTTTAACTTTTAAGGAGGCGGGAAGATGTCCAAACACGAGAAAAAGACCTCCTCCCTTTTGCACTACCCGGTGCTGGTGGTGTTCAGCCTGTTCTTCATCGGGCTGTTCGCGCTGGATATGGTCACCCCGGACCGCAGTTACAGCGAGCTGGAGAATACCACCCTGAGCCAGCGCCCGGCGCTGACCCAGTTCACCGCCAAGGGGCTGAACAGCTACTTTACCGCCTACACCAAATACGTCAAGGATCAGGTGGCGGGGCGCGACCAGTGGATCAGCCTGCAGAGCGTGGTGGAGACCACCCTGCTGCAAAAGCAGCAGAACGGCGGCATTCTGCTGGGCAAGGAGCACATGATGTTCCCCCGCACCTACGGGCTGCTTTCCAGCGAGGAGCGCACCCTGCCCAAAAACACCGCAGCGCTCACCAGCCTGTGCCAGCGCTACCCGGGCAAGGTGAATGTGCTGGTGGCACCCGCCGCCAGCGATATCTATAAAGAAAACGTGCCCGCAAACGCTCCTTTGCTGGACGAGGACGGCTACCTTGACCAGCTTTCTGCTGCGGTGCAGGCGGCCGGCGGCAGCTTTGTGGACGTGCGCCAGACCCTTACCGCCCACAAGAGCGAGTATATTTATTACCGCACCGACCACCACTGGACGAGCCTTGGCGCCTACTACGCTTACAGCCAGCTGTGCGATGCCCTTGGCCTTACCCCCTTTGATACCGCCGCCCACACCGCGCTGACTGCCGACGGCTTTTACGGCACCCACTACGCCAAGGCGCGCACATGGAACGCCGTGCCGGACGTGATCACCTACTACGACCTTGCCAACACCCTGACGGTATGGAACGTGACGGCGGCAGGCCAGCCTGCCGAGGGGCAGACCACCGGCCTGTACGACACGGAGAAGCTCGCCGTCTATGATAAATACGCCATGTTCCTGCACGGCAACAACGGTTTAAGCCGGGTGCAGGGCAACGGCAGCGGGCGCATCCTTGTCATCAAGGACAGCTACGCCAACTGCTTTGTGCCCTACCTGACCGCCAACTACGCCGACATTGACGTGGTGGATTTCCGCAACTATAACTACGGCCTAGACAAGCTGATCGCCGATAACAGCTACGACCAGATTCTTGTGCTGTACAATTTTGACAGTTTCAAGAGCGACCCCTACCTCTACCGCGCCGGGGTGACGGGGTAAAATAACCAAATGCCGAAATTATTGCAGTCTATTTTCACAAATTTATAGCTGCAATTTCATGCGTCCCGCCAGTTTTTGCACAGATGTGCCAAAACCCCTTGATAAAATCCGACCACTGTTGTAGAATGACCATATAGAGAACAATGCTCTATCGGCCTTGGGTATGGACGCCGGGGAATCGGGATGCAATGCGGCATTCCCCCTTGACAAAGGAGTATTGAAGATGAAAAAGATGAATTATCCCGCAGATTATGCGGTACTTTCCAACGAAGAAATGACCTATACCACCGGCGGCGGCGCAGTGGATAATGCTGCCGGTCTCGCCACTACCGCCGCAACGGTCGTAGGTGCTGTGGTGCTGGCCTCCAGCTATATCTGGGGCATCAAGCAGGCACGCACCTGGCTGCAGCAGGACGGCAACAAGGACGGCAACTTCTTTACCGTGATGGGCCGCGCCACCGATGCCATTGCTGCCGATATGGGCAAATCTGCCGGCAACTTTGTACGGGACGCCGTTTCCGCCACCATGGTAGTGGCACTGGCTCCCCTGAGCGCCGTTCTGCTGGTCGTGCGCTGAACCCTTTATTCAGAAAAAACGGTGCGTTTTTGGGTGCACCGTTTTGGATAGCTTTGTTTTAAAAGGAGTGTTATTATGGAAAAAATGATGATGCCCGCGTACTACAATGTACTGTCCACTGAAGAGATGACCTACACCGAAGGCGGCGCCAATGCTACCATGTCTGAGGCTCTGCTGTGCTGGCTGATTCCCCCGTACGGCTGGTTCAGAGGCGTGACCGCTGTCCGCGACTACCGCCGCAAGAATCCCAACACCTGGCTCGAGACCGGTCTGGACGCTTTGGCTACCGATATGGAGAAGAGTTCTGCCAACACCATCCGTGACCTCGCCTGTGCTGCATGGTTCGTCACGTCAACCGCTTCTGGTGTCGGTCTGGTCATCAACGCAGCAGTTATCCTGCTCTGATCCATCTTATCTCATAAGACCGGCTCGGAGTACACCAAAGAACAAAGCAGGCGGAGGCGCTGCCCGAAAGGGCAGCGCCTCCGCTGTTTTTGTAGGGTTCACACGCAAAAAACGGCGGCACGCTCCGATGGAACGCGCCGCCGTTTGGTTTTTATGCGTTGAACATATCCTTCAGCTTTTTGAAGAAGCCCTTACGCTTTTCGTAGTTTTCTTCCTTCAAAGTGCCCTCAAATTTCTTCAGGGCATCGCGCTGCGCCTTGTTCAGCTTTTTGGGGATCTCCACCTCGCACTTGACGTACATATCGCCGCGGCCGCGGCCGTTCAGGTACTGGATACCCTTGCCGCGCAGGCGGAAGGTGGTGCCGCTCTGGGTGCCCTCGGGCACGGTGTACTCCACCTTGCCGTCAATGGAGGGCACGGTGACGCTGTCGCCCAGCACCGCCTGACTGTAAGTGATGGGCACGGTGACCCACACATCGTAGCCGTCGCGCTGGAACACCTCGCTGGGGCGCACGGTGACCATGACGATGACGTCACCGGCGGGACCGCCGTTGGTACCGGCATCGCCCATGCCGCGCAGTGCAAAGCTCTGGTCGTCGTCGATGCCCATGGGGATGGACACCTCCAGCGTCTTTTTGGTAGCCACCTTGCCGCTGCCGTGGCAGACCTTGCAGGGGTTCTTTACCAGCTTGCCCTTGCCGCCGCAGTGGGAGCAGGGCTGCTGGGTCTGCATCACGCCAAAGGGGGTGCGCTGCTGGCGGATGACAAAGCCGCGTCCGCCGCAGTCCGGGCAGGTCTCGGGGCTGGTACCGGCGGCACAGCCGGAGCCGTGGCACTCAGTACACTCCTGCTGGCGGGTGATGGTAATGTTCTTCTTGCAGCCGTGCACGGCCTCGTCAAAACTCAGGGTGATGCGCACCCGGATGTCCTGCCCCTTGCGGGGGGCGTTGGGGTTTGCCTGACGGGACGAGCCGCCGAAGCCGCCAAAGCCACCGCCGAAGATATCGCCAAAAATGTCGCCCAAGTCCACACCGTCGCCGCCAAAACCGCCAAAGCCGCCGGGGCCGCCGCCATTCTGTGCTGCATAAGTGGGGTCAACACCGGCAAAGCCGTACTGGTCGTACAGCTGGCGCTTCTTCGGGTCCGAAAGCACCTCGTTTGCCTCGTTGATCTCCTTGAACTTTGCCTCGGCGTCCTTATCGCCGGGGTTATAGTCCGGGTGGTACTTCATGGCAAGCTTGCGGTATGCCTTTTTGATCTCGGCATCGCTTGCGCCCTTGGATACCCCCAGCACTTCGTAATAATCACGCTTTTCCTGTGCCATATCCACTCACCTCTCCGGGAACGCCCTCTCCGGGTAACGCCCCGGTCGGTTCCTCCTGTTCAAAAGCTCCCGCTTCGGTCTTTCGCAGCTGTTGTCTGCGCCCTCATCCGTCATGCCGCTTCGCGTCATGCCACCTTCCCCCGTCCGGGGGAAGGCTTTTGCGGCAGCGAGAACTCTTTTACTTATAAACCAGCAAGAGCCGCTCCGGCCTAAACCGGAGCGGCTTTTGCTCTATTGCGCGTGTGCCCGCCGGTTTGGCCGGACACAGCGCTTTGTGTCAAACTTAGACTTCCTTGAAGTCGGCATCCACAACGCCGTCATCGTTGGGCTTTTCGTTGGTTGCGCCTGCGTCAGCACCGGGCTGTGCACCGGCGGCCTGCTGTGCGGCAGCGGCTGCCTGATACATCTTCTCGAACACCTGGCTCAGGGCTTCCTGCTTTGCCTTGATGTCGTCCACGTTACCGGACTGGACAGCGGTCTTCAGGTCAGCAAGCTTTGCCTCGGCATCGCTCTTCACGTCTGCGGGCAGCTTGTCGCCGTTCTCCTTCAGCATCTTCTCGGTCTGGAACACCATCTGGTCGGCACCATTGCGGATATCGACCTCTTCACGCTTCTTCTTATCGTCGGCAGCAAACTGCTCAGCTTCCTTCACAGCCTTGTCGATGTCCTCCTTGGACATATTGGTGGAAGCGGTGATGGTGATGTTCTGCTCCTTGCCGGTACCCAGATCCTTGGCGCTGACCTTCACGATGCCGTTGGCATCGATATCGAAGGTAACTTCGATCTGAGGCACGCCACGGGGAGCCGGAGCAATGCCGTCCAGATGGAACACACCCAGGCTCTTGTTGTCGCGGGCAAACTCACGCTCGCCCTGCAGCACGTTGACCTCAACAGAGGGCTGGTTGTCGGCTGCGGTGGAGAACACCTGACTCTTGTGGGTGGGGATGGTGGTGTTGCGGTCGATGATCTTGGTGCACACGCCGCCCAAAGTCTCAATGCCGAGGCTCAGCGGGGTGACATCCAGCAGCAGCAGACCCTTCTTCTCGCCGTTCAGAACGCCGCCCTGAATAGCAGCACCGACAGCCACGCACTCATCGGGGTTGATGCCCTTGAAGGGCTCGCAGTTCAGTTCCTTCTTGACTGCATCGTAGACAGCGGGGATACGGGTGGAACCACCGACCATCAGGACCTTCTTCAGGTCAGAGGGACGCAGGCCTGCATCCTGCAGAGCCTTGCGGACGGGGCCCATGGTGCGATCGACCAGATCAGCGGTCAGCTCGTTGAACTTTGCGCGGGTCAGGGTCATATCCAAGTGCTTCGGGCCGGTAGCATCGGCGGTGATGAAGGGCAGGTTGATCTGGCTGCTCATTGCGC
>OLRA01003448.1_pt1 | contig 13842 bp, 10 predicted proteins | sample 1673011 | NCBI WGS metagenome assembly OLRA01 (sample SAMEA3136746, study PRJEB25190) | human gut metagenome | reverse complement strand
CCAAGACCACCGACCATACCCGCGAGTATGTGCCGTATCTGGTCTGCGGCAAGGGTGTGAAGGCGGGGACGGATCTGGGCACCAAGCTGTGCTTCGGCACCATCGCCCAGACCATCTGCGAATATCTGGAAGTGGACGCTTCCACGCTGGACGGCAAGAGCGTATGGCAGGAGATCCGGGCATAAAACGCCCCAAAAACAATAAGAACAGGAGCGTGAAACGATGCGTATTTATGATCTGATCGCAAAAAAGCGGGATGGCGGCACCCACACCCGGGAGGAGCTGGAAGCTATTGTCAACGGCTTTGTCAGCGGGGAAGTGGCTGACTACCAGATGGCCGCATGGATGATGGCGGTGTATCTGCGCGGCATGACCAATGAGGAGACCGCTGAGCTGACCGATGTGATGGCGCACAGCGGTGTGATGGTAGACCTTTCGCCCATTCCGGGCATCAAAGTGGACAAGCACTCTACCGGCGGTGTGGGCGATAAGACCACGCTGGTCATTGCACCCATCGTGGCGGCCTGCGGGGTGAAGATCGCTAAAATGAGCGGCCGGGGTCTCGGCCACACCGGCGGTACCATCGACAAGATGGAGAGCGTGCCCGGCACAAAGACCGCCCTCTCGCAGGAGGAGTTTTTTGCACAGGTGAACCAGATCGGTCTGTCGGTCATCGGCCAGAGCGAGGGTATCGCTGTGGCGGATAAAAAGATGTACGCTCTGCGGGACGTTACAGCTACCGTCAGCTGCATCCCGCTGATTGCGTCCAGCATCATGTCCAAAAAGCTGGCCTCCGGTTCGGACGCCATTCTGCTGGACGTCACCACCGGCACCGGTGCTTTTATGAAAACTGTTGACCAGAGCATTGAGCTGGCACAGCTGATGGTCGCCATTGGCACCCACCATGGCCGCCGGGTAGCTGCCATGATCACCGATATGGACACCCCGCTGGGGCACAACATCGGCAACAGTCTGGAAGTGATGGAGAGCATGGACGTGCTCAAAGGCCACGGCCCGGCAGACCTGACCGAGGTGTGCCTGCAATTGGCGGCCAACATGCTGGTACTGGCAGGCAAGGGCGATGCCGCCCACTGCCGCGCTATGGCCGAGGCTGTCATTGCGGACGGCTCTGCCTTTGCCAAGTGCAAGGAAATGTTTGCCGCACAGGGCGGCGACATCCGGGTGCTGGACGATTACAGTCTGTTTGCACAGCCCGCCGCCAGCTATGAACTGCTGGCTGAGCAGGACGGCTACATTGTGGCCAACGATGCGGAAAAGATCGGCTCTGCCAGCGTGCTGCTGGGCGCAGGCCGCCAGAAAAAGGGCGATCCGCTGGACTTTGCCGCCGGTATCACCCTGCACAAAAAGCGCGGTGACTACGTCCATAAGGGCGAAAGCCTTGCCACCTTCTACGGCGCTGCGGACAAGTTTGAAGCTGCCGCAGCCGAGTACCGCAGCGGCCTTGTGTACGGCACTGAAAAGCCGGAGGAAGCCCCGCTGGTGTACGCACTTGTCACCAAGGACGGCGTAGAGCGGTACTGAGACCGGACGGCAGGGGAGACCTGTTTTTCTGTGAAAATGCAATGCCGGGCAGCTCGCAGGCTGACCGACCTTGCTCTTATAACAATATTTTTTCCGCTGAGGATGCCCAAAGCGTACGCGGTGGGCATTCTAAATCGTTTCGTCCCAAGGGGACTGCTGCACAAAGCTGTGTGGCAGTCCCTTTTTGCGCTTTCACGCTGAGAACAGGCCATCTTGCACAAAAGAACTGTCGCTTTTTAAGCAATTCGCTGTATTTGCGGGACAAACGGTAGAACTTTGCATCGGGATATGGTATACTACACTGTACTTGTATGCCCCGGGAAAAGGGGCTGCCAAAGGAGAAAGGACTTGTTATGAAGATCATTCTGGTGGGCGGCGGCAAGGTCGGCACGGCTCTGACGCGCCAGCTCAGCGAGGAAGGCCACAACGTGACTGTGGTGGACACCAACAAAGCGCGCGTGGAGCACCTGACCGAAAGCTACGACGTGCTGGGCATTGTAGGCAATGGCTCGTCCATCACCACCCTGTCTGAGGCGGGCATTGAGGATGCGGACGTGTTCATTGCGGTCACCGGCTCGGACGAACTGAACCTGCTTTGCTGCATGTTTGCCAAAAAGGCGGGCCACTGCCACGGCATTGCCCGCGTGCGCAACCCGTCCTACAGCCACGAGCTGGACTTTATCAAAAAGCAGATCGGTATTTCCGCCATTATCAACCCGGAAATGGCAGCGGCAAAGGAGATCTCTCATCTGCTGCGTTTCCCCGGTGCCAGCAAGATCGATACCTTTGCGGACGGCCGTGTGCGGCTGATCAAGTTTGCGCTGCCCGATGCACTGGACGGCGTGGCCATCCGCGAGATCCCCACCCGGCTCAAGAGCGATATTCTGGTATGCGCGGTGGAGCGTGAGGGAGGGGTCATCATCCCCAACGGTAACTTTGTGCTGCAAAAGGGCGATCAGGTCACCTTCCTTGCTACGCAGGAAAAAGCTCACGCCTTCTTCCAGCAGCTGCATCTGCCGGTGCAGCCGGTACGCAACGCCCTCATCGTGGGCGGCGGTGCCATTGCTTACTACCTCAGTCAGGAACTGCTGGAAAACCATGTGCGGGTGCGCATTGTGGAGCGGGACGCTGCCCGCTGCGTAGAACTGGCCGAGCAGCTGCCCGGCGCACAGATCCTGAACGAGGACGGCTCCAACCGCGAGTTTTTGCTTTCCGAGGGTCTGGAATCCACCGAAGCCTTTGTGGCGCTGACCAACATCGACGAGGAGAACGTGCTGCTGACCCTGTTTGCCAAAAAGCACTCCAACGGCAAGCTGGTGACCAAGGTCAACCGTCTGGAATTTGACGATATTCTGGCCGGGCTGGATCTGGGCAGTGTGGTCTACCCCAAGTACATGACCTGTGACTACATCGTGCAGTACGTCCGCGCCCTGCAAAACGAGGCGGGCAACAACATCAAGACTCTGTACCGCATACTGGACGACCGCGTGGAGGCGCTGGAGTTTACAGTGCACGAGGAGAGCGCCGCTACCGGTGTGCCCCTGAGCCAGCTGCACCTGAAAAAGAACCTGCTGCTGTGCTGTATTACCCGCGGCAGCAAGATTTTGATCCCCCGCGGCGGCGACCAAATCCAAGTGGGCGATAACGTCATCGTGGTCACGCTGGAGCACGGTCTGCACGATCTGCGCGATATCGTGGAGCACTGACGGAGGCGGACTATGAATTATGCAATCGTTTTCCGTCTGCTGGGCTATGTGCTGATGATCGAGGGCGCATTGCTGCTGCTGCCCGCCGCCGCCAGCTTAGTGTATGGCGAGTGGATGGTGCTGGGCGTGTTTCTGCTCACAGCGGCCGTCAGCGCCGGCATCGGCTACGCCCTGCACACCATCAAGTCCCGCAGTAAGGTGTTCTATATGCGCGAAGGCTTTGCGGCTACCTCGCTGTGCTGGGTGTTCATCTCGGTGATGGGCGCGGTGCCCTTTGTGCTCACCGGCTGCATCCCGAACCCCGTGGATGCCCTGTTTGAGACGGTCTCCGGCTTTACCACCACCGGTGCCAGCATCCTGCCCGCCGTGGAGGGGCTGCCCAACGGTATTCTGTTCTGGCGCAGCTTCACCCACTGGATCGGCGGCATGGGTGTTCTGGTGTTTCTGCTCTCGCTGCTGCCGCTGACTGGCGGCTCTCACGTCAACCTGATGAAAGCCGAAAGCCCCGGCCCGCAGGTGGATAAGCTTGTGCCCAAGGTACAGTCTACCGCTAAGATCCTGTACGGCATCTACTTTGCCCTCACCGTGCTGGAACTGGTGTTCCTGCTTGTTGGCAGAATGCCCCTGTTCGAAGCCATGCTCACTGCCTTTGGTACGGCGGGTACCGGCGGCTTCGGCTTCCGCAACGACAGCTTTGCCAGCTTTTCGCCCTACATCCAGTGGGTCGTGACCATTTTCATGATCCTGTTCGGCGTCAACTTCAACGCCTACTTCCTGCTGCTCATGCGCAAGTTCCGCCGCGCTGCTGCCAGCGAGGAGGTGCGGGGCTACTTTGTGGTCATCGTAGTGGCAGTGGGCATCATCACTGCCAATATTTATAGTATGTACAACAGCTTTGGCGAGGCGTTGCGGCAGGCCGCTTTTCAGGTGGGCTCCATCATCACCACCACCGGCTTTTCCAGCTGCGATTTTGACCTGTGGCCGACCCTCTCGAAAGAGATTCTGGTCATGCTCATGTTCATTGGCGCCTGCGCCGGCAGTACCGGCGGCGGCATCAAGGTGAGCCGTTTCCTCATTCTGGGTAAGACCCTGGCCAAGGAGCTCAAGACCGCCCTGCACCCGCAGGTGGTAGCGCCCGCCCGCATGGACGGCAAGCTGTTGAACCACGAGACCATCCGCACCACCAATGTGTTCATTGCGGCCTATATCTTTATCTTTGCGGCCTCCTTCTTCCTCATCAGCCTGAACGGCTTTGATATGGTGACAAACTTTACCGCCGTGGCTGCTACCCTGAACAACATCGGCCCGGGCTTGGAAATGGCAGGCCCAATGCAGAACTTCGGCTGCTTTGCAGACCCCGCAAAGCTGGTGCTTATCTTCGATATGCTGGCAGGCCGTTTGGAGATCTTCCCCATGCTGGTGCTGTTTATGCCGGATACATGGCGGCGATTCTAAGCCTTTTTGGGGTACGGGACAAGCATAAAAATATTATTTCGGAACACTGGAGTCTCTATGGACGCTCCGGTGTTCTTTTTTGTGAAAGAAGCTGCAAAGGCAGGTGGCAACGGTTAGAAATTCCTTGCGTTCAGCGCCGCATTGCAGTATGATTATAATATCAATTATCTGACCCTTACCCCTGAGCAGGCAGAACCTTTTTTACAAACGAAATCGTTCTGCATGATAAAGAAGAGAGCAAAAACAATAAAACATACAGGAGGAAATTATTATGGGTTTGATCAAAGCTGGTATGGGCGCACTGGGCGGAACTCTTGCAGACCAGTGGAAGGAATTTTTCTACTGCGATTCTCTGGATAAGGATGTGCTGATGGTCAAGGGCCAGAAGCGCACTTCCCGCCGCAGCTCCAACCACGGCGAGGATAACATCATCACCAACGGCAGCGGCATCGCCGTGGCCGATGGTCAGTGTATGCTCATCGTGGAGCAGGGCCGCGTGGTGGAGGTGTGCGCCGAACCGGGCGAGTATACCTTCAATTCCTCCACCGAGCCCAGCGTGTTCACCGGCAACTTCGGCGACAGTCTGGCAGCTACCTTCCAGACCGTGGCCAAGCGCTTTACCTACGGCGGCGACACCGGCAAGGATCAGCGGGTGTACTACATCAACACCAAGGAGCTGGGCGAGATCCTGTACGGCACCGCAACGCCCATCCCGTTCCGCGTAGTGGTCAGCGAGGAGCGAGGCTACAAGCTCTCGGTGAACATCCGCTGCAACGGCAGCTTTACTTACCGCATCTGCGACCCGCTGCTGTTCTACACCAACGTGTGCAGCAACGTCTCCACCCAGTATGATGCCTCGGAGCTGGCTCCCCGCCTGAAGAGTGAGCTGATGAACGCTCTGCAGCCTGCGCTGGCCACCCTTTCGGCCAACAAGGTGCAGTATTACGAGATCCCCGCCCACACGCTGGAGATCTCCGAGGCGCTCAACGAGCAGTTGTCCAATATCTGGCGCAAGAAGCGCGGCATCGAGGTGTTCTCCTTCAACATCAACTCCCTGTCCATCCCGGAGGAGCAGCAGAAAAAGATCACCGAGTGGGAAGAGAACGCCATGACCACCGACCCCACCACCGCTGCCGCCCGTCTGGTGGGCGGTCAGATCGATGCCATGAAGACCGCCGCCGGCAACACCGCCGGTGCCATGACCGGTTTTATGGGCATGGGCATGGCAGCCGGTGCAGGCGGTATGGGCGGCATGAGCGCCCAGAACCTGTTTGCCATGGGCCAGCAGGCCCGTCCGGACAGCGTGGACGCGCCCCAGCAGGTCAGCCGTCCCGCACCCGCCCCGGCGGACAGCTGGCAGTGCAGCTGCGGCGCTACCGTTACCGGCAAATTCTGCCCGGAATGCGGCAGCAAAAAGCCGGAGCCGAAGCCCGCCGACAGCTGGACCTGCAGCTGTGGTGCTACCGTTACGGGCAAGTTCTGCCCGGAGTGCGGCAAGCCCCGCCCGGCGGCAGCAGAGGGCTGGACTTGCAGCTGCGGCGCGGTGAACAAGGGCAAGTTCTGCTCCGAGTGCGGCAAACCCAAGCCCACCGGTACGCCCAAGTATAAGTGCGACAAGTGCGGCTGGGAACCGGCAGACCCTGCACACCCGCCCAAGTTCTGCCCGGAGTGCGGCGACCCCTTTGACGAGAACGACCGCAGCTAAGCCCGCTGCACAATAACTGAACACACTGCGGGGCAGGGAAGGAAAGTCAATAAGTCCCTGCCCCGCAGATTATAATAGGAGGAAACGCTATGGCAGGAATGCTGGAATATAAGTGCCCCTGCTGCGATGGTGCGATCAAATTTGACAGCACCACCCAGAAGATGAAATGCCCCTACTGTGACACCGAGTTTGAGGTGGACGCACTGAAGGGCTACGATGAGGACCTGAAAGACCAAAAGCCCAGCGAGATGAACTGGGCCACCCCCGGCGGCAGCTGGGCAGAGGGCGAGACCGCCGGTCTGCATACTTATGTCTGCAAGAGCTGCGGCGGCGAGATCGTGGGCGACGACACCATGGCAGCCTCGGCCTGCCCTTTCTGCGGCAACCCCATCGTTCTGACCGGACAGTTTGCCGGAGACCTGCGCCCCGACTTCATCATCCCCTTCAAGCTCGATAAAAAAGCGGCGAAGGAAAAGCTGCAGGAGCACCTCAAGGGCAAGACCTTGCTGCCCAAGGTGTTCCGCAGCCAGAACCATATCGACGAGATCAAGGGCGTGTATGTGCCCTTCTGGCTGTACGACAGCGATGCCGACGCCCAGCTGCGCTTTACCGCCACCCGCACCCGCTTTTGGTCGGATGACGACTACGATTACACCGAGACCAGCTACTACTCCGTGCGCCGGGACGGCGTGCTGGGCTTTGACGCGGTTCCGGTGGACGGCTCCTCCAAGATGGAGGACGACCTGATGGAATCTATCGAGCCGTTTACCATGAGCGATGCCGTGCCCTTCAAGACTGCGTATCTGGCGGGCTATGTGGCCGATAAGTACGATGTGGACGCCCAAAAGAGCATCCAGCGCGCCAATGAGCGTATCCGTCAGTCCACTGAGGACGCCTTTACCCAGACCGTTACCGGCTACGACTCCGTGAAAATGGAGAACAGCAGCATTCAGCTGCACGGTGGCAAGGCAAAGTATGCCCTGTTCCCGGTGTGGGTGCTGAGCACCAGCTGGCATGGCAACAACTACATTTTTGCCATGAACGGCCAGACCGGCAAGTTTGTGGGCAATCTGCCGGTGGATAAGGCCGCCGCCCGCAAGTGGACGCTGGGACTTACGGCAGCTGTTGGTGCTGCATCCTATGCGGTCATGTGGCTGCTGTGGCTGGCCGGGATTCTGTAAGGGAGGGACGGAAGATGAAAAAGACTGTTACCCCGCTGCGCTCCCTCTGTGCCGCGCTGGCAGCACTGGTGCTGCTGGTCGCGCTGGCCGCACCGGCCTTTGCCGCAGACGGCTTTGCCGACCTGTATTACCGCATGAACGACAGCGCAGAAGTTCTGACCGAGGACGAGGACGGCGAGCTGGAAGCTTCGCTGGAGGAACTGAGCGTCCGCCAGAGCTTTGATGTGATCATTGCTACCATCGACTCGCTGGAAAGCGAGGGCTGCACCAGCATGGAGGAATATGCCGATGACCTGTATGATTACTGCCAGTTCGGCTACGGTGAAAACCGGGACGGCGTGCTGCTGCTGGTGAGCATAGGCGACCGCAAATGGCATATCTCCACCTGCGGCTACGGCATTACCGCCTTTACGGATGCCGGCATCCAGTACCTTGGCGAGCAGATGACCCCCGATATGGCAGACGGTGATTACGCCGCCGCCTTCCACACCTTTATCCAGTGGGCGGACGCGTATGTTACCGCCGCCCGCGAAGGCCACCCCTACGATGTGGACAATATGCCGCATGAGCCCCTCTCCATCCTGTATCTGTGTCTGGCGCTGGTCATTGGTCTGGTGACGGCACTGATCGTGACCGGCGTGATGAAGAGCCGGCTCAAGAGCGTGGCACCGCAGCGGGACGCAACCAGCTATGTGCGGCAGGGCAGCATGAAGCTGACCAACCAACGGGATCTGTATCTGTACCGTGAGGTCCACCGCACCGAGCGGCCGAAGGAGTCCAGCTCCAGCGACTCCGGTGGCAGCTCCACCCATACCTCCTCCAGCGGCTCCACCCACGGCGGCGGAGGCGGTTCGTTCTGAAAACGTTCCCCGCAAGATAAAATCTCAAAAACCGATCCGCAGCAGCCGGTCGCACCCGCGTCCCGGCAACCGCTGCGGATCGGTTTTTACTTTTCTGCCGCCCGACACAAACGACTGATTTTTTCTGCGCCTTTGGGGCTATACTTCCAGTGCAGACGATTTTATATGCAGCAAGGAGCAGACACATGGGCATTTGGGAAAATCTGGGCATGGGCGGTTACCGGGGCTTTTCGCGCCCGGCGGCGCGGCTGTTGCAGCAGGCGGTGCAGCTGGCGGGAGATCTGGGCTGTGAACAGGCGGATACCAGCCATCTTTTGCTGGCAATGCTGCAGCAGCAGGGCGCTGCGGCGCAGTTCCTCACCCGGAAAAACATTACCGAGCCGGAGGTGCGCCGCCAGCTGGCGCAGCAGCGCAGCGGCCCGGCACAGCGGCTGGACCGGCAGTCCATGGCACCGGACCTGCGCCGCACCATGGACTATGCGCTCATTGGGGCGCAGAACGCCCACGTCAGCCGGGCAGAGCCGGAGCATCTGCTCTGTGCCATGTTGGAAGATGACGGCTGCGTCGCCGGGCTGCTGCTGGCGGAGATGGGGCTTTCGCTCACCGAGGCGGTGCGGGAGTGCCGCCAGCTGAGCGGACAGTTTGTGCTGCCCGCCCAGCCCCGGGTGTCGGCCAGCATCCCCCGGGGCAGCCGCGCCAGCGATAAATACTGCCGCGATCTGACCCGCCGCGCCGCCGAAGGGGAGCTGGACCCGGTGTTCTGCCGGGAAGCCGAGCTGGACCGCATGGTGGAGATCTTGTGCCGCCGCCAGAAAAACGACCCCTGTCTGATCGGCGAGCCGGGCGTGGGCAAAACGGCGCTGGCTGAGGGTCTGGCGCTGCGCATTGCCGCCGGGCAGGTGCCCAGAGCGCTGCAAGGGCGGCGGCTGCTGGCACTGGATATGGCCAGCTTGGTGGCGGGCACCAAGTACCGGGGCGATTTTGAGGAGCGGCTGAAAAACCTGCTGGAAGAGCTGGTGCGGGACGGCACTGCCATCCTGTTCATCGACGAGTTCCACACCATCGTGGGAGCCGGTGCCGCCGAGGGTGCTATTGACGCTGCCAGCATCTTAAAACCGGTGCTTGCCCGGGGCGAGTTGCAGCTTATCGGCGCGACTACCAATCAGGAGTTTCGCACCCACATCCAGAAGGACGCCGCGCTGGAGCGCCGCTTTGGCCGGGTGCAGGTGGAGGAGCCTACCCCCGCACAGGCGGTGGAGATCCTCAACGGCCTTGCGCCCCGCTACGAGCGATACCATAACGTGCGCCTGCCGCCCCAGACCTTGCAGGCGGCGGTGGAGCTTTCGGTGCGGTACCTGCCCGGCCGCTGTCTGCCGGATAAGGCCATTGACCTTGTGGACGAAGCCTGCGCGGCGGCGCGCATCCTTGCCGAAAAGGAGCAGCGCACCCAGCCGGTGCTCAGCCCGGAGGATATCGCCCGGGTGGTGGCAGCGGCCAGCGGCGTGCCCGCCCAGCGGGTGGGCGAGCAGGAGCGGGAGCGTCTGGACAAGCTGGAAAGCCGCCTGAACGCGGAAATTGTTGGCCAGCAGCGGGCGGTGGCGGCCGTGGCGGGGGCTATCCGGCGCAGCCGCACCGGTTTGGGCGAGCCGGGGCGGCCCATCGGTGCTATGCTGTTTTTAGGGCCTACCGGCGTGGGCAAGACCGCACTGGCGCGGGCGCTTGCGGTCAGCTGGTTCGGCAGCGAGAAGGCGCTGCTCAAATTTGATATGTCGGAGTATCAGGAGCAGCACACCGCCGCCCGGCTGCTGGGTGCGCCGCCGGGCTACCTCGGCCATGACGAGGGCGGGCAGCTGACCGAAGCCGTGCGCCGCCGCCCGTACAGCGTGGTGCTGTTTGACGAGATCGAAAAGGCGCACCCGGATATCCAGAATATCTTGTTGCAAATCTTGGAGGACGGTCAGCTGACCGATGCCATGGGCCGCAAGGCAGATTTCCGCAACACCATCGTGCTGCTCACCTCCAACTTGGGCGCACGGTTCCTGGCGGGGCAGAACGCGCCGCTGGGCTTTGCCGCCGGGGCAGAAGCCGTGTTTGAAAAGCAGTCCGCGCAGGCTGTGGAGGAAGCTAAAAAGTGGTTCCGGCCGGAGCTGCTGGGACGGCTGGACGAGGTGATCGTGTTCCGCCCGCTGGCGGAAGAAAACCTCTGCGCCATTGCAGAAAAAATGCTCTGTCAGCTGGAGCAGCGCGCCGCCCGCAGCGGCTACCGACTGCGCCACACCCCGCAGGTGGGGGCGGCACTGGCTGCCCGGGCGCAATCGGCCTACGGTGCGCGGGAACTGCGCCGTCAGGTGGACAGGGCGGTGGAGCAGGCACTTGCAAACCGCATTGCTGCCGGAACTGCCTGCGTAGGGCAGCACTGGACAGCAGACTGCGCCGCCGATGGCAGCATCGTTTTGCGGGAGGATGAAACCATAACCCTATAAGAAAATAGCAAAATAGCGTTTTCGCTTGCAACCGGCACGGTTTTCGACTATTATAGAGGAAATAGAGTTACAACAGGGAGGACCCCGATGCACACGCTGTTTCTTCTGAACCCCGCAGCCGGAAAGGCCGACTGTACCCGCACCCTGCCGCAGCAGATCGCGGCAGCTGCTGCCGGTGCCGGGCTTGCCCCGGAGGACTACACCATCCGCGTCACCACCCACGCAGGCCACGCCCGGGAACTGTCCCGTGCAGCCGCAGCTGCCGCCCAGAAGGCCGGGGTGGAGTTGCGCATTTTTACCGCCGGTGGTGACGGCACCTTCAACGAGGCGCTCACCGGCGCTCACGGCTTTGACAAGACCGCCGTGGGTTGCCTGCCCTATGGCAGTGGCAACGACTTTCTGCGCACCTACGGTACAAAGGAGGAGTTTCTGGATCTGGACGCCCAGCTGGCCGGCGGGGTGGTGCCCATCGACCTGATGCGCACCAGTCTGGGGCTTTCTGCCACCATCTGCGCCGCCGGTCTGGACGCACAGGTGGCCTACGGCATCCCCAAGTTCCGGCGCATCCCGCTGTGCGGCGGCGAGGCGGCCTATGCGCTGTCCATTGTCCAGCAGCTGTGCGGGCATATCGGCCGCAGGGTGGAGTACGTCATTGACGGCGAGGTGCTGACCGTGGACTGTCTGATGTGCGCAGTGTGCAACGGCCGCGCCTACGGCGGCGGTTTTATGGCCGGGCCGGAGGCACAGCCGGATGACGGCTGGCTGGATGTGTTCATCGTGCGCAAGGTCAGCCGCCGGGTCATTGCAAAGCTGCTGATGCTGTACAAAAACGGCCAGCACTTTCAAAACGGCCAACTGACCGAGGCTGCAAAGCCCTACTTTATTTATCGCCGCGCAAAATCGGTCAGTCTGCGGGCAGCAGATGGCCGTGGGCCCATCATTGCCACCGTGGACGGTGAGTGCGCCCCTTGCAAGCAGGTGTCGGTACAGGTGCAGCCGCTGGCAGGCCGCGTGCTGCTGCCGCTGCCCGCCTACCAGCGCTTTACCACCAAAAAGGCGGGCGTGAAGTAAAAAATAAATCATCAGATCCAAACAAGGCCGCTGCACATTGTTCCGTGCAGCGGCCTTGTGTTTTGCTTATTGTTTTGCAAGGCGCTGCCGTACCCGGTGCTCCAGCGCCTTGTAAAAGCTGCTCAGGCAGAGCGTGAGCAGATATACGGTCAGGGTCCAGACCACAGGATGTACCGTAAGGCTGAACTTGTCCGCAGTCCACTCCATATACCGGATCAGCACCTGATGGATCAGAAAACCGTAAGGGGACAGCCCGGCCATCCACAAAAACGGCTTTGCGGAAAGCAGCCGGGAAATGATTCCCTTGCCCACGGCAAGCAGCCAGACCAGCAGCACCGCAGAGGGTGTGAACAGCACGTTGTACCGGAAGGCCACCGCGCCCAGAACCCCCACCTGCTTGGCGGCGATAAACAGGCAGCCGCCCGCAAGCAGCACAGCGGCAAGCTCCAGCAGGGAGAAAGCACCGCCCGGCAGGCCGCTCTCCTGTTTGCGGCTGTGGTAAAGGCAGCCCATGCAGCAGCTGATGGTAAAATCTCCCGCCCGGAACACAGGGCACAGATAGGTCAGGTAAAAGGCGGCCTTTCCGCTGAGCCCGGCTTTCCAGACCGCAAGGGAGAAAAGACACTGCACGCAGAAGATCACGACGGCAATGCAACGCAGCCTGCGGACATCGGCCTTTTTCAGTACGGCGAGAAGCGGGGGAAAGATGGCATACAGAAAAGCCTGTACCGAAAGATACCACGCCACTCCGTTCAGGCAGAACCAGAAACGGCTGGAGGGGATCCATGTTTGCAGCAGGAAAATGCTCACCACAAGCTGCGCCGCACAGGAGAGCACCCCGCAGGCAGAGGGCTGCGCCAGAAGCCACTTCAGCACAAATAACAACGCGGCAGCCATCATTATAAGGTGCAGCGGGTACAGCTTGCGTATTTTTTGCAGAGAAAAGGCTATGGCGGACCGCAGTCCCGGTGCTGTGCGCGGGCGGTCGTAATAGTTGCAGGTCATCAGAAAACCGGACAGCGCCACGAATACCGTGATCGCCCACGGCCCCAGCCATGGTGCCCCGCAATGGGAGAGGACTACGCTCAGAAATGCGACTGCCCGCAGCCCCTGCAAAGATGAGATCAGCTTTTTGTCTGTCAAAGTATCCTCCGTTCTGCCGCAAAGCGCGTCAGCTGTGTTTTTGTAATGCGCTATAAGTATAAAAAAGACGGCGCGTCCTGTCAAGGACACACCGCTTTTTTGCGTAGTAGGGTGCGATTTTTGGGCGTCATAAATTCTTAACAAAGAAAAATTGCAAAACCCCTTGATTTTTCAGAGCAAGATGAGTACAATACAATTAGCACTCAGAGAAAAGGAGTGCTAAACCGCTGCGGAGCACACACGAAGCCCCCGCAGGACACAACAAAGTTTCAAATAAATTCAATATAATTGGAGGGCAAGAATTATGAAAATCATTCCTCTTGCAGACCGTGTTGTCATCAAGACTGTTGAAGTTGAGGAGACCACCAAGGGCGGCCTGATCCTGACCGGCAGCGCAAAAGAGAAGCCGCAGGTCGCACAGGTCATCGCAGTTGGCCCCGGCGGTGTCGTGGACGGCAAGGAAGTCAAGATGACCGTCAAGGTCGGCGACAAGGTCCTCACCAGCAAGTACTCTGGCACTGAGGTCAAGGTGGACGGCGAAGAGTGCACCATCGTGCGTCAGAGTGATATTCTGGCTGTTGTGGAAGACTGAAACTGAATTTTCCCTTTTCAATTGAGCTTGTATTATAAAGGAGCGATGTATTATGGCAAAGCAGATCAAGCAGGGCGAGGACGCCCGCAAGGCACTGTGTGCCG
>OLRA01003439.1_pt1 | contig 13869 bp, 8 predicted proteins | sample 1673011 | NCBI WGS metagenome assembly OLRA01 (sample SAMEA3136746, study PRJEB25190) | human gut metagenome | reverse complement strand
CGCAAGCACACGTGGATCACCAAGGAGTACATCATCAACGACAAGCTGGTGCCGTTCTTCGGGGACATGCGCATGTGCGACGTGAGGCCGATCGACGTCATCAGGTGGCAAAACGAGCTCACCGAGCACCGGGACGCCGACGGGAAGCCCTGGGCGCCGACGTACCTGCGCACGGTGAACAACCAACTGAACGCCATCTTCAACCACGCCGAGCGCTACTACGGCCTCACCGACAACCCGGTGCGCAGGGTCGACAAGATCGGCTCGAAGAAGGGCGGCGAGATGCAGTTCTGGACCAAGGACGAGTACCTGAGGTTCAGCGAGGCAGTCATGGACAAGCCGCTGTCGTTCCACGCCTTCGAGCTGCTGTACTGGACGGGCATGCGCTGCGGCGAGCTCCTGGCGCTCACGCCGTCCGACTTCATGCTGGATAGCTCGCGGCTGCGCATCAACAAGTCGTACCAGAGCCTCCACGGCGTGGACACCGTTACCGACCCCAAGACGCCCAAGTCCGTGCGCACGATCGTCATGCCCGCCTTCCTGCGCGACGAGATGGCCGACTTCATCGAGCTGCGAGACGACGTTGCCCCCGACGAGCGCCTGTTCGCCGTGACCAAGCACTTCCTGGCCCACGAGATGGAGCGCGGGTGCAAGGCGTCGGGCGTGAAGCGCATCCGCATACACGACATACGCCACAGCCATGTGAGCCTGCTGATAGAGATGGGCTTCTCCGCGCTGGCCATCGCCGAGCGCATGGGCCACGAGGCGGTGGACATCACCTACCGCTACGCGCACCTGTTCCCCACGAAGCAGGACGAGATGGCCGCCGCGCTCGACGGGGCGAGGGGGTAAGAAGGATGCCGTGCGAGAACAGCGCCCGCAAGCGCAGCAAGACGATGGCGTTCCGCTGCACGCCCGAGGAGCGCAAGATCATATGCGAGATGGCGGCCTGGAGCGGCATGAGCAGGCAGGACTACATCATCGCCAAGCTCACCGATACCCAAGTTGAGGTGAGGCCCTCTGTGAGCGTTCAGAAGGCGCTGAAGGGCTCGATGGCGGCGTTGGCCAAGGAGGTCCGGCTGGCGGCCTCCTACGGCGAGCTGAGCGAGTCCCTGCAGCAGAGGATCGAGCTGGTGATGAGGTTCTTCCTGGCTCTCGGCGAGGGGGCTGGCGATTCGATATCTTCTGAACCGCGGCAGCAGCTCGCATCTTTAGAAGAGCCAGAGACAACCGTCATGGATGCGGAATCCAACATCGCAAGCATCTTCGGAATGGGACGCGGTTGACGACTAAAGCCCCAGCTCGACAATTAGCTTCTTCATGGCGAGAGCCCACTCGAGCTGCTCCGATATGAATCCCGGCCAGGCGGTCTCGTTGTCCTTAATCTTGCAGCCGTCTTTGTAGAAGCGAAGCCCCGATGCCTTCTTGGCGTCAAAAGGCGTGGCTGCAAGGCCGAGTCGCTCTTCAAACAACTTGGCGTTGTCGATGGCCTTGCGGCCGATTTCCTTGTCGTCGGGCACGTAGAACTCGATGCCAATACGGCCGCGCTGCGTGTCTATAAGCAGGCCGATGTGATAGGCGGACGTGTCGCAGCGCAAAGTGGTCCAGTGGTTTTTCGAGGGCTTCTGCGGGTTGAAAACCTTCAAAAACTCGGAAGTCGCCTGGGCCACCTCGCGATATTTGGTCCAGTACGATAGCTTGACGCGTTCGGTCTCTGAGAGGCCCTCGCTGAGCTTGATCGCCTTCGTCCACTCGTTGGGCTGCTCGACCACGGAGAAGCGCGGCGCGGGCAGGGAGTCTCCGATGGACCACAGCTCTACCTCCACTAGGAAGAATCCGAAGTCGCTGTCGGTGTGTTGGTTGAGCCACTCGATGGCCTGACGGTGCTCGTCGCGTGCGCGGGCCACCACCCATATGACGACCTCGGCGCCCTTGCCGGCGGCGTAGGTGATTACTTTGCCTAGGTGGTCGTGGTTGGTGTCCTCGAGCTGGTTCTCGATTATCACCTTGCGCCCGGTGCCGGCTTCCTGCGCATAGATGTCGACGTTGAACGAGCCCACCGACGACTCGGTCTCTATAAGCTCAAGCTCGATGCCGACTGCCGAGCTCAGCATGGCAAGGTTGGGCTCCTCGGAGAGCCACTTGGTGAAGTCAAGCGCCTCGTGTGGCCACACATCGCGCAGATCGACTTTCTTCAGCTTGTCGAGATTGTATTTCATTGCATTCCTATCAAATCGTTGGCGCGCAGAGCGCCTCGTCCGCATCAATCGAAAGCTGAGCTATACGTTATCGATGAGCCACTGCTTCCGCCAGTTCTCCATCCGCGCGTTCTTCTCTGACGGATCCATTCTGCCAATCGCCTTAAGGACATCCTGCGGCTCAACATTCCCGTTTTTGTGCTTCAAGGAGTCTTTTGCTATGTCGTAGGCAAGCTGAACGGATGTCGTCGCGGCGAAGGGTTTTCCTTTCCGCGCTAGATTGAGCGCTTCGGCGGCTCCGCTAATCGCGTTGTTGAACAACTCGAAGGGGTCCATCGGCTCGGACGTGTTTTCGACCAGATAATCAATGCCGTCGTTTCCGACGCCAAACTCAACCTCTCCTTGTCTATCCTGTTTGCCGAAAGGCGTTTCTTTTCCAAGGCCTAAATATGGTGTCTGGATTATGCCTTGTCGAGCAGCGCTCGTTTCGAACATGCCGTTGCAGCATCTGATAATCGCGGCGTCTCTCCCCTCATCGCCGTAAAGCGGGCAAAACGCAAGCACGATCCAATCAACGTGAGCCGATGCTTTCTTGAGAAGCTCATAGGCTTCGCAACTTATTGGAAACTGACCTGAAGATACCTTGGTCTCCTTAAAGCCATCGTTGAGGAACCATTGGCGCAAATCCGTATTGATCTCGATCAGGAATCCAAGGCGGATATCGGCATTGGCGTCAATCTGCGTTATGTTCTCGCGATACGCATCGAGCTTGAACGCATGACCGCGACCGTCTTTGCCGAACAGTCCCGCGTCGAGCGAAGTCCTGATGTCGTCAACGCAGGCGTTCGATTGCTCCCGTATCGCCCGGCTGATCAAATCGCCGAACCCTCGGTAAGCCTCTTCTGCCAGAGCGTCCCTGCGAGCTGCATCCTCGTGTTGCTTTCGAAACCGCTCCGCATCCGAAGAGAACCTCGCGGACTTAGATTCAACCTTCTTGCCTCTCCCGATATGGTGGTCAACACGGAAGTGCTCTAAACCGACTATTCTTCTTCCGCCTTCGGCCGTGATAAGAATATCGGGCCTATCGAATGGGCGGGCGTCGCCCGACAGTCGGGCGACGTTCCTTCTCGCTTCTCCGCCTTTTGCCCTCGCGACCTTCAGCGCCTGCTGATAAATCGAAAGCTCTGCCTTTTCCTGGTTTTTCTTATGGCTCATAAGCGTGGCCTAGCTCATCCTGCCCATTACCTCGAGCAGGTCCTCGTACGTTGCCACGTTGTGGTAGCGCACGTCGCTGGTGCTCATCTCGTTGAAGAGCTTCTTCGCGCAGGCGATTTTGGCGTTTTCCACGCCGGAGAGCTCCAGCGTGTCCATGGTGCCCTTGGTCTCGGCGACGAAGAAAACATGGCGCACGCTGCCTTCCTTGAAGGCAATCGCCCAGTCGGGGGCGTAGTTGCCCACCGGCGTGGGAATCTGGAACGCTCGAGGCAGCTTGGCGTAGACCGCTACCTCGGCGGCGGCGTCCATGTCCTCGGCGAACCTGCGCTCGCCGTCGGAGTCGGGGAACACGAAGCGCTGGATGTTCTTCTTCGCCTCGTACGCCTTGCTCGCGTTGTCGGGCATACGCTCGGTGAAGATCGCCTCGTCGTAGGCGTCGTCTATCTCGTGGTAGCTGATGTGCTCCACAATCATCGTCGCCTTCTCCGACACGATGAGCGCAGCAGCCTTCTTGATGAACTCCTCGGGGTTCACGCGGTAGAGCCCGAACACGTTGGCGTCGATGCCGGCGAGGATAGTCGCGGCGCTCCTGCGCGTGATGGCGGCGGCCTGCGCCACCTCGCCCACGAGGTCGTACGTCACGCCCACGGACGCCGCGCCCGCGTCAACATCGCGGGTCTCGGTTTGCGTGCGACCGAACGATGAGCCGCCCTGCACCTCGTCGCGCGTGGCCTGTGACTTCTGCCCGCCGACCGTCAGGGTGTACTGCAGCCTGCTCACGCGCAAATCGCTGTTGATGCGCTCTATCGACTTGCGCCTCAGCTCGTCGTCCGAGAAGCTCACCGTGTAGGCATGCTTGCGGTTGATGCGCGCCCACAGCTCCTTGAACTCGCGCTTTGCGAAGTTGTCGGTCAGCGTGTTCTCGGAGATCTTCTCCTGGGCACGCCCGATCATGCCGTCGAGCGCGTGCGCGTCGTAGACGCTTCTCACCAGCGCCTCGACCGCCTTGGCGTGGGCGGTGTCGGCGATTTCCTCGGGCAGCTTCACGACGAAGTACTCCACGAAAGTGCCGTCCTCGACAGCCTTGCGGAACTCGGCGGTCGGCTTGTCGTCGTCGTCGATAAGGTCGCACTTGTAAAGAGCCTTGTAAATGCGCTTCGACTCCTCCTCGGTGAAGGAGACCGTCTCGCCGTCGAGCATGACGTCGCGTCCGCTGAACAGGTTCATCTCCACCTTCTTCGGGCGCTCGCGCAGGCTCTTGCTTATGTCGGTCTGCAAGTCCTTCACGAACGTCTCGTAGCTCTCCGACGCGATCACGGTGAGCAAGTTCACGCGGTGCACCTCGTCGGATCCCAGCAGCGCGGCGTCCTGGCGGTTGCCGTCCTGGTCAACCGCCAGGCGCATGCCACGGCCGACCTCCTGGCGTTTGCTCGTCTCAGAGCCCGATTCCTTGAGCGTGCATATCTGGAAGATATTCGGGTTGTCCCAGCCCTCGCGCAGCGCCGAGTGGCTGAAGATAAAGCGCACGGGCTCATCGAACGAGAGCAAGCGCTCCTTATCGCGCAGGATCAGGTCGTATGCGCGCTTCGCGTCGTCGTCGTTGATGCCGATGCCGTCCTCGCGCTCCGCCTTCTTCTCGGCCTTCGATTCGACGGCGTTGCCCTTCTTGTCCACCGAGAAGTATCCGGAGTGCACCGAGTGCGCCTCGAATCGCCCGAGGTACTGCGCGTACGAGGGGTCGAGGATATCATCCTGCGTGGGGTGCTTCAGCCTATCGGCGACGATGGCCTCGTACTCCTCCTCGAAGATCTTTCCGTAGCCCACTGTTTCGCCGTTTCCGGAGAGGTCTCGGTACTTCGAAACCTGGTCGATGAAGAAAAGGCTCAAGCATTTAATTCCGCGACGGAACAGCGCCTCCTCCTTCTGCAGATGGCTAAGGATGGTCTCGCGAATCTGTATTCGCTGCATGTCATCAGCGGCGGAGTCACCGTAGGCTTCGCCGATGTAGACGCGGCCGTCATCGCCAATCGAGCCATCCAGGAAGCGCACATAGCCGGGCCGCCCGTCCTGGGGTGGCACTACGCCATCATTACCGCTCGCGATAGTGTACCCACGATATGCTTCGAGCTTTGTCGCGCCGTTCGCATCATAAATGCTATCGCCCTCGCCAAAACGCGCAGTCTTCTTACGCACCTTGCCCGCAGCTCCCATGTACTTGAACTCAATCACAGCTTCGGGCGCGCGGTTTTTGCTTACCACAATATCACGCAAATACAGGTATCCGTCGGTGCCGCGCATGTTCTTGAGGGCGAAGCCCTTCACCTCGATGCGCTTGACGAGCTTCTGGTTGTAGGCGTCCAAGGCGTCTAGGGCATACACCAGGTCGTGCTTCTCCTTGTGAGTCGCCGAATAGCTCAGCACGAACAGCGGGTTGAAGCGGGCGATGCCCTTCTGGGTCGCTCCTCCCTTCTTTCCCATCTTCTGGGGCTCGTCGCAGATGACGATGGGGCGGTTCGCAGCGATGACGTCGATGGGCCTGCGGCTGCTGAACTCGTCGCGCTCGTCGAAGATGATGCGCGCCGCCTTGTTCTTGGCGCCCTCCTTCATCGACGCGTTGAACGCCTGCATGTTGATGACCATGCAGTTTACGTCGCTCGACTGGGAGTACGCATCCAGCTCGGTCAGGTTGTCCGAGTCGTATATGAAGAACCTGATCTTCTTGTGGTATTGGGAGAAGAAGTGCTCCTGGGTGTTCTCCAGGCTCTTGGCCACGCCCTCGCGGATGGCGACCGATGGCACCACCACGATGAACTTGCACCAGCCGTACAGGCGGTTGAGCTCGAGCATCGTCTTGGTGTAGACGTAGGTCTTGCCGGTACCCGTCTCCATCTCGACGTCCAGCTGGCATGCCCCCATGCCGCAGAAAAGCTCCTCCGACTCGGGGATCTGGTTGCGTCGCTGCACCGCTCGCACGTTTGCCAGTATGTCGGCGCCCGAAAGCGCGACGGGCGCGTTGGCGTAGCCCTCGGCGCTCTCGTCGCCGAAGTCGATCTCGCTCTGCGCGCGCTTGGGCTTGCGGCCCAGATCGCGCAGGTAGATGGAGGCGCCCTGGTTGGGCTGCCCCTCGAAGACCGAGGTCACCGCGTCTGCGGCGTCGGTTTGATACTGTTGTACTTTGAACTTGAACTTCATGTCGACACCTTAAATCACTTGGGGAACGGTGTCGGGGCTGTAAGTGCGGAAGAGTTCCTCGTAGTTGGCGTGCGTGGCGTCGTCGGCCATGGACGAGTCGCGGATCACGGCGTACCAGGGCTTGGCCTTCGCCATCTCCTCGATGGTGTCGGAGCCAACGTTCGCATCGAAGCAGGCCGCCAATTTGTCGCCGTCAACAAAGAACACCTTCCTGTCGGCGAGCATGCGCTCCTCGATCTTCGCGGAGTACGGGATGCCGAGCTTTGGCAGCACCTCGAAGAGCAGATCCAATTCAGAGCGCCCCTCCTTCACGTTGTCAGCGAAGTCGAAGAGGCTCTCCTGTGAGGTCTCGCCAGGCGTGAGGTAGAAGTCCTTGAAGTTCGAGGAATCAATGCGTATCACGCGAAAACCCAAGTCGGGGTATGGTTTTGAATCGGCACCGAGCTCGAGCTGCTTATTGGATTCATCGATTTCGGCAGCGATTTTAGCACCCGCACGGCGAATGCGCTCTTCACCGATTTCGGTCAGCGTGGAGAACTGGCCTGTGGTCTCCTCGGGAATCTGCACGAGTACGAACCGACGGTTCCCGCCATCCTCGGCGTTCTTCTCCATGACTGCCTGCGCCATGGAGGCGGAGCCCGAAAAGAAGTCAAGGACAGTGCACTCATCGGATGACGCGATGTCGAGGATTCGCCTCATGAGCATGAGCGGCTTCGGGAAATCGAATGGACTATCCCCATCAAACAAAGCCCTAATATCTTTTTTTGCAGAATCATTCGTTCCGGCTTCGTTTGATTTCCATAAAGATGAGACGTTAATCCCTTGCTTAACCTCACTCAGGAAACGCTTTAAATTTGGCTGTCCCAGCCCGTCGGCCCCAAAGTAAATCCGGTTATCGGATATCAGCTTCTCAACGTCTTCTTTTCTGTATCGCCAATGCGAATTAGGCTTTGGCAGATGGATCGTTCCTGTTGAAGGTGAAACGACTTCATACCTCCCATTCTTTCTTTCGCCATTGGCATAAAGGGGAATCGCTTTCCACGGGCCACGGGGATCGTTGTCGGGATTTGTATATCGAGCATCCATTTCATCGCTTCGCGGGAGCAAATTAAAACTCAAAGTGTTCACGCTTTTCGCAAAACAGCAAACGTACTCATGCTTGTTCGAAACAACGGATGAATCATTCTTCGTTGTATACATCTTTTCCCAAACAAAAGTCGCTATTTCGTTCTCTTGACCAAACAGCTCATTCATAAGGTTCAGTAAATTATTGACCTCATTGTCGTCTATGCTGATGAAGATGGCACCGTCGGCAGTAAGCAGGTCTCGAGCCAGCGCGAGTCTTGGGTACATCATCGAGCACCAGTCCGAATGGAACCGACCGTTGCTCTCGGGGTTGGCGACCAGACGGCCACCTTCCTCGTTGTAGTCGCCGCTCTCGGCGTCGTACTCGCCTCGCGTCTTGGCGAAGTCGTCGTCGTAAACGAAGTCATGGCCCGTATTGTAAGGTGGGTCGATGTAGATGAGCTTCACCTTGCCGGCGTAGGTTTCCTTCAGGATCTTGAGCGCGTCAAGGTTGTCACCCTCGATGTAGAGGTTCTCTGTCGTGTCCCAATCCTTGGACTTGCCTGGTTCGGGAATCATCGTCTTGTATATGGGGCGGCGCGCCTCGGCCTTGGCCTCGCGCTTGCCGGGCCAGGTGAACTGATATCGCTCACGCTGGCCTTCAGCCACATCACCCAAAAGATCGCGTAGCGCCTCGAAGTCAACGGTGCGCTCGAGCTCGCCATCGCCGTTCTGTACTTCGGTCACGACTTGCGGGAACAGTTCACCAAGTTTGTTTATATTCTCGACAGCGCCATCAGGCGTGCTTAACTCGATTTTACGCAATGTTATCTCCCTTACCAGAATTCTCTCGTTCGCAAATCGGGCACCCACGCCCTTTATTGATCCTTAGGGCAATCGACATGGCCCAGACATGCTCAGGATTGCATTCGCACACCCATTCCGGTTTGAAGTCGATCTTGCCGAACGGCTTGATGTTCCAGGGGCTAACCGGGTTTGACGGGCTCCACTCGGCAGCAAGCTGAGGATACTTCCAAGCAAGAGAGCCCATAACCTTACCGCACGAAGGACAGCGGTTGTTCTCCCGGAGCTGCCGTTCCCTGACGGTTGCCTCCCATTCGTGCCCGCACGCTATGCAGCGCCATACTATGGTTCTCTTGCTTCCGTCTTTGACGTTTTCCGGAGTATAGTTGCCCCCGTCCCTCGGGCGAACCCATTCTGCCGCCAGTTCGGGGTCGGTTTTGGCAAGGTAGCTCTGATCGGGCAAGGCTTTCGTCGCAAGAGCACGGCACACCATGCAGCCATTTTCAAGGTAGCTGTAAAGGGTCTGAGTAGGATGGTGCCCCTTCGGGCACTCAAGGTGGATCAACCTGCCGCTTGTCACCGCCTCGGTCGAAGGATCCCTCTTATCGCGCCAGGCGACGAGCAGGTCGGGGAAATCGGCCGCCGTCATCTTGTCGAGAGACTCCCACTTCATATCGAACTCCTTGAGTCGGAGCGCGGTGCAGTTTGGGCAGCGCGGAGCGGTGCGCATCAAGTAGACCGGCGCAACGAAGCGGTAGCCGCAGTCGGGGCATTTCCAGGCGTGTTCCTCGCGGGAGAAGCAAGTCAAATCGCCCGGAATCTCGCCGTTTGCCTCAAAGTCCCACCATTCCAGGCAGGGCGATTCCGAATCTGCAAGCATACGAACCGTGCCGTCCTGATAGAGTCCAGACGCAACGGGCGTTGCCTCCCGAGGAACCGAGACGGCCTCCCTCCCGAAGGAGATCCCCAACGATTTGCCTCCGCAGGTGCAGCCGAAGGCCACATCCCCCGGCCGCTCGGCAGTCTGCCTCCCGCAAGATTTGCATCGAACGACCAAGACGTCGTCGCCGTCGCGGCTGCCTTGAAGGAGGTCCACGAAATCGAACCCGTTGTCCTCGGCGAGCTTTTGGGCCTTCGAGATGCTCAAGGGGCCGGGAGCGCTGATTGCGCCCTGGTCTATCAGGTTATCTATATCGGCTCCATTGTCGAGCATGCGCTTGATGGCGGAGTTTTTCACAGCCCTGTCGTCGCCGTACCAGTGCATCCAATAGCAAGCGCGGCAGACCTTCTCCCCGATGTCGTTCTTGTCGAGGATGTACTTGAGGCGATAATGCGCCTCCGTTCCGCACGACGGGCAACGGGTAAACAGGTACTCGTCTTTCCGGTACTTGCCGTTTTCGGCATAGGGTTGAGCGAGCTCGAGCCCCGCATTGGCGAGAATCGCATCAAGCTCCTCGTTCGTCAGCTTCATCTCGCGGCTCCTTCCTCGATGGCGGCAATCTGCCGTTTGAGTTCCTGCACCTGGTCGAATAGCGCGTTTTTTCGCGCGGATTGTTTCTCTTTGCGACCGCGGGCTTCGGTCTTGGCAAGCTCCTCGCGAAGCGCCTTAAGCTTGGCGTCCGCCGCGAAGCGCTCGTCCACGGTAGCGGTCTCGCTGCCCGTATCGCCATACGCAACCTGCGAGGCGATCGAGTCCCAGACCCCGTCCATGCTCGTCGCTTTCAGGGTGAGAGAAGCATTCTCGACGCTTCGCCATTCTCCCACAGCGATTTCCTTGAGCATCACCGCGAGGCGAACCTCGTTGTTGAAGGTGCACGCGAACAGCAGCTTGTGGGGATTTGCCTGAGCCACAAGGACCAGCACCTCTTCGGGGACGCGGCGAGCCTTGAGCGCCACTTCCACCACGAGCACCTCGTGCACGCGCTCGCCGTCTGGTATGCCGGTCGTGGAGGTCTTTATGGAGTTCGCGACCACGAAGCACTCGACGTCGTCGATGAAGGACTGGCGTAGCGCGGCGCTCACCTTCAGGTGCCCGTAGAAGGCTTCCTTGGGTATACGGCGGCCCACCTCGGTCGTGCTCGGAAGCCCTAGCATCTGGGCCTCACCACCAGGAAGCACACGAGCTCGAAGTCGTCGAGCCCCTCGATGTCGTTCTCCAAGAAGCCCGTCGTGCCGCCGGCGAAGAAGCTGTCGACGTCGGACTCCTCCTTGGAGTCCACGATCGACGCCACCGCGTCGCGCAAGAGCCCAGCCTCACGGCGCATGTCGCGGCCGTTCTTGGTCTCGCGGTTGTAGGCGCGGCAGAGCGCCATATCGGGCTCGGACTTGCCGCGGCACAAAAGGCGCATGTCGTCGAGCACCGCCTTGGGCTCCAGGTGCCCGTGGACCACGGATCCGTCTGACCCCATGCGAACCACGTAGAACGGGTGCAGGTGGTTCGCGCCGTCGCGGTCGATCCTGCTGTTGACGTTGCGCAGCACGAAGATGACGCCGGGCTCGTCGCCCTCCACCACGGCGTTGATGCCGCTCGGAAGGCGGTCGACGTCGGGGTTGTCGCGGTAATAGCCCACCAAGTCCATGCGGAACTCGTTGAGGCCCAGGTCGGTGATGGACACGCCGCCCGAGACGTCCTCAAGGTCCACGACCTCGTCGCGCATCTGCTCGAGCTGCTGGCGGCGGTACTCCAGGTCCCCCGTCTCGTCGGCGTTGATGTAGTCGTCGTCGCCGGTGGACGTCATAACGGTGATGCGCATGCGCTCCTCGACGCGCGCCTTGAGCTTGATGTACTCGTCGAGCTCCACGTCGGGCCAGTAGTTCACCAGCTGGATGCGGGCGTTCTTCGAGCCGATGCGGTCCACGCGGCCGAAGCGCTGCACGATGCGCACGGGGTTCCAGTGGATGTCGTAGTTCACCAGGTAGTCGCAGTCCTGGAGGTTCTGGCCCTCCGAGATGCAGTCGGTGGCGATCACGATGTCCACGTCGCAGCCCGCAAGCTGCGGCGCCACCACGTCGCGCTCCTTCGACGCGGGCGAGAAGCAGGCGAGCACCTCCTGCATATGCGGGGGCACGGCCTTTATCGTGCAGGCGCAGCCGTCGCCCGTGACCTTGGCGCACTCGAGGTCGAGCTCGCGCTTCGCGAAAGCAGAGACGTTCTCGTAGAGGTAGTCCGCCGTGTCGGAGAACGCGGTGAACACGAGCACCTTGCGGTTGCCCGGGTTGATGGGGCCTTGCGACTTCCCTCGGATCTGCTCGCACAGCTCTATGAGCTTGGCGTCGTGGGCGGGGTCGATGTCGCGCACCATCGAGATCAGGACCTCGATGACGGCGACGTCCGCCTCGATGTCGCGCTCCCAGCTCATCCAGTCCATGTCCTCGACGAGGATCTTCGTGGCGCCGCCCACCTCGAAGCCGCTCTCGTCGTCGGGGTCGAAATCGAACCCGCCCGGCAGGTCGCCGTCGGCCACGCTGGCGCCCGAGGCGAGGCCCCTGCGGTAGTCGTCTATGGTCTCGAGGGCGGCGTTCATGGCGGCGAGCACGCGCTCGAGCGTCAGGCGGAACGAGCACACCGAGCTCTCCAGGCGCTTGAGCAGGTTCGTCGTCATGAGACGGCGCACGCCCGTCTCGCGCCCTCCGAGCGTGAGGTTTCCGCCGCCGCCCATCTTCGCGTACTTCTCCATCTTGCTGGGGTGCACGTACGAGCTCGGCATGTACACGGCGAGCACGAGGGAGTCCAGCTCCTCGTATATCTCGCGGTAGTTGATCGCGTTCGCCAGCGTCGAGAGCTTGGGGCGCTTCGATATCGGCGGCAGGCGCTTCGGGAAGGGCCCGATGGCGCTCATGTCGTAGTAGCGCTGGATGTGCTTGCGGCTGCGCGCCACGGTCACCTGGTCGAGCACCTCGAAGAAGTCGTAGTCGAGCATGTCGGTGAGGGCGTGGGTCGTCCGCTGCTCGCCGGGCAGCTTCGACCAGCGGGCGTAGACGGTCTGCGCGTTGCGGAACACCGTCTCGATGTCGTTCTCAAGGCGCAGCTTCTCCGACCAGCCGGTGGGGTCGCCCCAGTACGCCAGGGCGAGCTGGTTGCGCAGGTCGCGGAAGCGGTTGTTCACGGGCGTGGCGGACAACATCAGCACCTTGGTCTTCACGCCCTGCTTGATGACCTTCTCCATGAGCAGCTGGTAGCGGTTCATCCTGTCTTCCGACGCCGAGTCGCCGCCGTTGCGGAAGTTGTGGCTCTCGTCGATGACGACGAGCCCGTACGCGCCCCAGTTCAGGCGGTCGAGCGGCAGGCCCGTCTCCGACGTGCCGCGCGTGCGCGAGAGGTCGGTGTGGTAGAGCACGTCGTACTGCAGGCGGTCGCCCGCGATGGGGTTGTTCACGACGTTCGAGTTGTAGGTGATCCAGTTGTCGCGCAGCTTCTTGGGGCACAGCACGAGCACGTCCTTGTTGCGGCTCTCGTAGTACTTGACCACGGCGAGCGCGGTGAACGTCTTGCCCAGGCCCACGGAATCGGCCAAGATGCAGCCGTTGTAGGTCTCGAGCTTGTTGATGATGGCGAGCGCCGCGTCTTTCTGGAAGTCGTAGAGCTTGTTCCAGATGAGGCTGTCGCGGAAGCCCAGCCCCTCGTTGGGCAGCACGTCCTCGGAGACGTCGTCCAGGAACTCGCTGAATATGCGGTAGAGCGCCATGTAGTAGATGAGCTCGGGCGCGTTCTCCTGGTACATGGCCGTGATGCCGTCGATGACGGCGTCGGTGACGTCGTGGAGCTCGCCCGAGTCCCAGGCGTCGTCGAACTGCTTGAGCAGGGCGCGCGACTGGGAGGCGTCCAGGCGCATGGTAACGTCAGGGGCGTCCGCGGAGTTGTCGCAACCCAGCTTGCGCGTGGTGAAGCCGTCGAAGGGCATGTAGGCCACGTTGTCTTCCGTCTTGTCGATGTCCATGAAGCCGCTCATGCGCCCCTCGCCCTCGAAGGAGCGGAAGCGCGCCTTGCGGCGGATCCAGTCGGCGCACTCGGTCGCGACGGCCTTCTGCGTGAGCTCGTTGCGCAGCTTGATCTCGAAGTCGGTGCCGCAAAGGCCCTGCTCGCGGGAGAGGCGCGGGATGTAGAACTCGCGCTTCTCGCGCGCTGGGCGCTGCTTGGTGAACGCCTGCGACGTGAATACGAAGCGCAGCTCGGCGATGCCCTCGAGCTGCTCGGCGAGTTCCTGGTAGGCGTACATGGAGAACACCGACGCGGCTATCGCCACGCGGTCGCCGGCGGCTATGTTGGCGACGAGGTCGTCTTTGACGATGCGCGCCCTGTTGTCGAAGAAGTCGGGCTGCATGGGTTTATGCCCCCTTCTTCGCGAGCTCTTCGATCATGCAGGTGCGCACGAAGGCGGAGAAGCTCATGCCCCGC
>OLRA01003425.1_pt1 | contig 13914 bp, 12 predicted proteins | sample 1673011 | NCBI WGS metagenome assembly OLRA01 (sample SAMEA3136746, study PRJEB25190) | human gut metagenome | reverse complement strand
ATGGGACCGCCCTGAGAGTTGAAGAAATTGAACGCACCCACGATGCTGCCGTACTGTTGCAGGTTGCCCCAGGTGTCCGCCCAGACATTGAAGCCGAGGACGCACGGCATGGAGAGAATCGCGATGAGAATGCCGTTGATCAGGCATGCTTTGCCGCGGCTCATATTCCACTTGTCCATGAAACATGCGATGATGTTTTCGAACACCGCCAGCACCGTCGCCAGCGTGAGTTTACCGCGTTTTTCCTCAGCGAAACCATAGATGATCTTAAACGGAGATTCGCGTTTTGCCACTTGTTCTTCCATGTTCACACCAACTTTCTGAATTCGGTTATCGTTAGCATACAATAATTTTCATGCGCCTTGTGCCCGAATCTGTCCTGCTCATGCCCCAATTCGATACAATCGTCTTGCAATTCGCGCAATTTCATGCTATCTTGATTATATTAGTTGCGGCTAACATCAATTCAAAAAAGGAGGCCCTACCATGCGTTTACAATGGTCCACGCCAGAAATCACACCACGCGCCTATCTGCTCACCCGCAGCGATGGCACGCTGCAATCGCTCACCCCGCAGAACTGTGCGCTCGCGCTCCCTGAGCAGATCGCCGCTGGCAATGTCGGTATGACGATGCTCAGCGATGGGCTCTCACTCATTCATTCGGAAATGAATTTTCGCGAATCGCTCACCATCCACGAACAGCACGAACGCCGCCGCATCTTCCAGCTCTGCTTCTGTCTTGAAGGAGATTGGCAGTGGGATTTCGGCAGCTCAAGCCTCAGCACCCAACCGATGCGATGCAGCCTGCAGCAGGGGTTTTTCGACCGCTGCACGAGTTTTTTCGCCGCAGGTGCCCGCTGTCGCACGCTCAGCCTGAGTCTGGAGCCCGCACGCTATCCCGATCTCACTGACGCACTCGCCGCAGCGCATCTTCTGGTTGGCGATTGCCCGGTGACGACGCAGGATTTTGCCACAACGCCGCAGATGCGCCGCGTGCTAGACGAGATTACAGACTGTCCACCAGAACGCAGCCTGCGCCGACTCTTTCTCGAAAGTAAAGCGCTCGAGCTCATCGTGCTCTTTTGCGACATGCTCTCTCCAGCCCCCGCCGCGCCACCACTCACCCGCGATACCAACGCCTGCCTCGACAAGGCCCGCGCGTTCATCGACGCGCGCTATCTGCATCCGCCAACCACCAGAGAGATCGCCCGCGCCTGCTATCTCAGCGAGACAGCATTGCGCCGTGGCTTCAAAGCGCGCTTTGGCTGCACGGTCTACGAATACATTCTCGAGCGCCGCCTGCGCATGGCCCACGACCTCCTCGAATGCGGCCGCTACAAGGTGAAAGACGTCGCCTGGATGGTCGGCTACACAAACGTCAGCCACTTCATCGATGCCTTCCGCAAACATTACGGCCTCACTCCCGGTGAATGCCTGCGCGAGCGATAAAATACCGCAGCACATGAATCCAATTATCGCCCGAGCAGCTCATCTTTGACACTCAGCCGCAACTTCGGCCAAATATTCCCGCTCTGCTACCTGCTCCGGTTGTACAGCCTGATCGAATACTACGGACTATCTTTTCGTCGCCAGCGCTGTTACTCCTTTGATCAGCCGTGACCCGAAACGCCATCTGCTGCGCAATCCCGTTGTTTTGCTGCTCACGCTCCTGCAATTCTGTTCGGAGCGCGCCACCACTTCGCCGCCGAGAACCGCGCCTGCGACTGCGGCGGCAGAAAATTAGCGACAGCCTCACAAAAGATGCCAGCTTTACCTGCAACTTGTTCTCACGCGCAACTCTGTGGTACACTGATGCCACAAGATCAAAGGAGGTGCCTCCATGAACGAACACATCCTCATCGTCGACGACGAGCGCGCCCTCGCCGATCTGCTCAGCATCTATCTCACAAACGCCGACTTTCGCACGAGCATCTGTGCCGACGGTGCCAGCGCGCTGGCTGCCATCGCCCAGGAAGCGCCGGACCTGGCATTGCTCGATGTGATGCTGCCAGATATGAGCGGATTCGATATCTGCCGCGAGATCCGCAAAACCCATTTCTTTCCGATCATCATGCTCACTGCAAAAATCGAGGACAACGACAAGATCCTCGGTCTCACCCTCGGCGCCGACGACTACATCACCAAGCCCTTCAATCCGCTGGAAGTTGTCGCCCGCGTGCGCACCCAGCTGCGCCGCGCAAGCACTTATAATCACGCCGCCGCGCCGGAATCCGCCGAAGAGATCGACATCCGCGGCCTCGTCATCAACCGTGCCGCCCACAGCTGCAGCCTCTATGGCGAGCAGATCGCGCTGACGCCGCTGGAGTTTGAGATTCTTTGGTATCTCGCCAGCAACCAGGGACGCGTCGTGCCCTCAGAGGAACTCTTCGAAGCCGTCTGGCAGGAAAAATATTTCAAGAGCAACAACACCGTCATGAGCCACATCGGCCGTCTGCGCGACAAACTCCACGAGCCGCCGAAACAGCCAAAATTCATCAAAACCGTCTGGGGGATTGGCTATGAGATCGAATAACAACATCAGCCGCTGGACGGGCGTGCTCTTTCGCCGCTATCTGCGCCAATGCACCCTCTGGGCGGCGGCGCTGATCGTCTGCGGCGGGCTTTTTGATATCATCATCCAGATCATGCCGATGTATTATCAAGCTGAATTCTACCTGCGCTACCGCTCTCTCTACACCGCCTGCGTTTGCGTCGCCATCTGGACCGTCATCGTTCTCGTGCTCACCTGGCGGCTCGTGCGCCGCGCTGCCAGCTACATCGACGAGGTACAGCAGGCCGCCCACGAACTCGTCAGCGACAGCGACGACCTCATCACCCTTTCGCCGGAATTGGCTGAGGTGGCGACCTCCCTCAACACCCTCAAGCAAACCTCGCTGCAAAATGCCCGCGCCGCCCGCGAGTCTGAACAGAGGAAGAACGACCTCATCATGTACCTCGCTCACGATCTCAAAACACCCCTGGCCTCGGTCATCGGTTATCTGACCCTTCTGCGTGACGAACCGACGCTGCCAGCCGACATGCGCACACGTTATCTCACCACGACACTGGCCAAAGCCGAACGCCTTGACACCCTGATCAACGAATTTTTCGAGATCACCCGTTTCAACCTCTCAGAGGTGCCGCTTGCGCCGCAGCGCATGGATCTCTCGCTTCTTTTAGAGCAGCTGCTTTTTGAAGCCCAGCCGCAGCTCGCAGAAAAAGGCCTCACCACCACCCTCTCTGCACCGGAGCATTTACCTCTGCGCGCCGACCCGGACAAACTCTCGCGCGTCTTCGACAATCTCTTACGCAACGCTATCCTCTACAGCTGGCCCGATACGGAAATTGACATCACCGCGACAGCCGACGACGAGCGCGCCACAGTCCGCTTCACCAATCAGGGCGACACCATTCCACCAGAAAAGCTCGCCCGTCTCTTCGAGCAATTCTTCCGACTCGATGCTTCCCGCGCCACGAGCGGCGGCGCCGGATTGGGGCTCGCCATTGCCCGCGCCATCCCCCGCCAGCATGGCGGCGACATCACCGCCGAAAGTGCAAATGACCGCGTCACCTTCACCGTCACTTTGCCGACTGGAATGTGAGAAAATCGTGAGAAATTTGCACGAAAATCGCAAGGATTTTGCGAGCCCTCCTTCAAACACCGAACGCTTTCATTTTGTACAATGGACGTACAAAGCGAAAGCGTTTTTATTTGGAGGTGGTCTTGTGCTGAATCTCAACCTTGCATCCTTCTACAGCCTGAGCTGCGCGCTTCTGCCCTGCATCTGTGTGCTCATCTGGCGGCGAAAAATGGCGCCTCTCGGGCATCGCGCCTGGGCGCTGGTCTTTTGCCTGTATCTCTGGACGGTCTACACCGTCACCGGCGCCGGCGGGCTCACAGATATTTTTCTGCAGCTGCGCATTTTCGAGGAGCTCGGCATCCACAGCTTCAGCGATCTCTACGCCGCGCTGCACGATCCCTTGGAAGCGACAGTTTTTCGCGTGCGTGTGAGCCTCGTCCCCTTCCAAAATCTCACAAGTGGATTTCTCCTCAACATCCTCATGACTATGCCCCTCGGGTTTCTCCTGCCCTTCCTCTACCGCAACTGGCGACGCTTTTCGCGCGCCGTACTCGCTGGCGCAGGATTTTCGCTACTCATCGAATGCTCCCAGCTGCTCACCAACCGCGCCTGTGATATCGATGATCTCATCGCCAACACCCTCGGTGCCGCACTCGGCTACACCCTCTGGTGGTACATGGCGCAGATTTTCGGCACCCGCCTGCAAAAAACGCCGTCTGACCGCCGTGAGCCGCTGCGCCTCATCCTCGCCAGCTTTGGCGGCATGTTCTTTCTCTACCATCCGTTTTGGTTCTACAGCCTGATCGGATACTAGACTATCCTTTCGCACCGCCCAGCTGTTATTCTCTGTAGAAAGGAGTGTTCGCTGATGGCCCGTTCTCGTTCCCGCAAATTTCGCAAGCTCCTCGCGCTCGTTCTGCTCGCCGTGCTCGCACTGGTGTTCTGGCCGGAGCACGTGACGGTCGATCCTCCCGCAGACGCGCCGGCGAACGCGCGACCGGATCTGCCCTGGAACCTCACCCTCGTGAATCGCAACAGCGGCTTGCCCGATGGCTACCGCTTCACGCTCACGCACAGCCGCGACGGCGTGAAGGTGGACCGGCGCATCGCGGCAGAGCTTGAGCGCATGCTCGACGCTGCAGAAGCGCAGGGCTTTGAGGTGCATCTCAACGCCGGCTACCGCACAAGCGCCGAGCAGCGCGCGCTTTTCGACGAAAAAACCGCGTCATTTCAGAGCACTGGCTATGACGAACAAACAGCCCACGCGCTGGCAGCGCAGTGGGTCTCGCCTCCAGGCACCAGCGAGCACGAGCTTGGTCTCGCTGTGGACATCGGCACAGAAACCCTCGCTCTCTATGACTGGCTCGCTGCCGAATCCTGGCGCTACGGATTCATCCAGCGCTACCCGCCGAACAAAACCGCCCTCACCGGCGTCAGCCACGAGCCTTGGCACTATCGCTACGTCGGCGAAAATGCCGCAAGCGAGATGCACGCCCAGGGATTGTGCCTGGAGGAATATGTGCAAACGCTCGCGGAGTGAATCGTCGCACGTTGCACGAAGTCGGTCCGTCAGTTATAATGAACTCATCGCCAGATGAAAGGAGCAGTTCAAATGCTTGATCGACTCATCATTGAGGCAACAGAATATGAGTTCAAAGTTGCTGTGGAAAAGAATAAACCAAAGAGCTGGCTTAAAAGCGTCAGCGCTTTTGCCAACGGAATCGGCGGCACGTTGTTTTTTGGCGTCAGTGATGATCGAACGATCACCGGTCTGGATGACGCACAAGCCGACGCTGAAGCAATCAGCCGACTCATCAAAGATCGCATCACGCCACTGGTGCAATTTGTGCTGACACCGTTTCAGGAAAATAATAAAAATCTTCTCGCACTGACGATCACAGCTGGCCGCAACACGCCATATTATTACAAAGCCGATGGTATCATGGAGGCTTATGTACGCGTCGGGAACGAGAGCATGCGCGCACCAGATTATATTCTCAATGAGCTGATCCTGAAAGGTACCAATCAATCCTTCGATGCCCTGATCACCGACGCGCGCAAAAGCGACTACAGCTTTACGCTGCTTGAAGCCACTTATCTGGAGCTAGTTTGGAGCCTGACCGGGCTTTGGCACGGGGCGTCTTGGAACTTTGTACGGATGAACGCGGATATCTGACAATGGCTGGCAAACTCATGGCCGATCAGCCGATCGTCTACAATTCCAGGATTTTTTGCACACGCTGGAATGGTTTGGAAAAAGGCTCCATCTTCGACGACGCGCTGGACGACAAGGAATTTGAAGGGAATCTCATCTATCTTCTGCGCAGCGCCAGCGATTTCATTCGCAATAATTCCAAGGTACGCTTTGAAAAGGAAGCACGTTATCGTGTGGACAAGCCAGATTACGCTGAGCGCGCTGTTACCGAAGCGCTCGTTAACGCGCTGATCCATCGCGATTATATTGTGCTCGGCAGCGAGATTCACATTGATATGTACGACGACCGCGTAGAGATCATTTCACCTGGTGGTATGTTCGAAGGCGCTCCGATCCAAAACTGGGACATCAAAAGCATTCGTTCCAGACGCCGAAATCCTGTGCTGGCCGATCTCTTTCATCGCATGAAATTTATGGAACGTCGCGGTAGCGGCCTGCGTAAAATTCTCTACGCAACAGAACAGCTCCCTGGCTATACCGAGGCTTGCAAACCTGAATTTCTTTCCACCGCGACAGATTTTTACGTGGTGCTGAAAAATGTGAATTATACATCTGCTGTAGAGAATAAATTTGACAAGGTGACAGATAACGTGACAGATAGGGTGACAGATAGGGTGACAGATTTTTTGGATGAAAACGCCCTTCATGTGTTCGCACTTTTGCAAGAAAATCCGACCTATACTGCAGCAGTCATCGGCGAAAAACTTTCTTTAAGCCGCAAAACAATCTCAGCAAAACTGAAAAAGCTCAAAGAGCTTGGCTATATTGAACGTGTGGGATCTGATCGAAAAGGATATTGGAAACTATTGAAATAAGGGAGGTGTGCGCATGGAACGCTCCGAACTTTTGGCGCTGCCGGTTTTTGATGGCATTCGCGCAGAGAATCTGCCGAAAATGCTGGACTGTCTGGGCTGCTACGAAAAACACTATCGTAAAAATGAAATGATCATGCTCGAAGAAGAAACGGTGCGACGGATCGGCGTTGTGCTGTCGGGAACGGTGCACATGATCAAGGAAGACATCGACGGCGGCAAATCACTCATGGTGACGATCCGACCGGGAGAGCTTTTTGGCGAAAGCTTCGCCTGCGCCAGCCAGCTCTCGGCGCGTGTCAGCTTTGTCGCTGCGGCGCCGTGCGCGGTGCTTTTTCTGCCGTTCCACAAGGTGATCCATTCTTGCACGCTGGCCTGCACGTTTCACCATCGGCTGATCGAAAATATGCTGCGCCTGCTCAGTGAAAAGAATCAGCGGCTGATGGACAAGGTCGCGATCATTTCCCAGCGCACGCTGCGCGATAAAATCCTCGCCTATCTGCGCACGGAAGCAGACTACCAGCAAAGCCGACGCTTCACGATCCCTCTCGGGCGCGTAGAATTGTCCGAATATCTGGGCGTCAACCGCAGCGCTTTGACGCGAGAGCTTGCGCAGATGCGCGAGGAAGGGCTCATTGATTTTGAAAAAAACACATTTATTTTGCGCTAAAACGCCGTTATGTTGCACAGGTAACATAGCGGCGTTTTTACTTTGGTATGATGAGGACATCAAAGATCAACCAGGATCATCCACAGGAGGGATTTACAATGGGCTATCACATCCACGAATCACAGCTCGACACGCTGCTCGAAACCTGGCGCGAAAATTTCACGATCTACGCACCAAAACGCTTCAGCGGACGCTCGTCAGATACGGAAATCGTGCGTTACGGCGAGATCGCTTCTGCCAGCGAAATCGTTTTCGACGAGCGCTCGGCCTATTCTTTCAAGGAAGTCTTGACGCCAATCTCGCAAACGCTTTTCTATTTCACAGAATCGCAGACGCGTGAGCCAGAAGCGCCGCAGAAAGGTGCAGTGATCTTTATGCGCAGCTGCGATCTGCACGCGCTCACGCGGCTGGATGATATGTATCTGCAGAACGGACCGGCAGATATCTACTACCGCCGTCTGCGCGTAAACATCAAACTCGTGCTCATGGGCTGTAGCGAAAGCTTTGACGACTGCTTCTGTGTGAGCATGGGCACCAACAAAAGCGACGACTACGATCTCAGCATCGACCGTCAAAACGACGGCAGTTTCCTCATCAACTGTCGAGACAGCGCATGGGCGGCGCAGCTCGATGCGCTCGGCGCAGAAAAACAGGACGTCACACCTGCCTTCGTCACCGAAAACAAGGTGCGCGTGACCATTCCTGACAATCTCAGCCACACCGTCGCGGAAAGCAGCATCTGGGACGAGTACGACAGCCGCTGCATCGCCTGCGGGCGCTGCAATTTTGTCTGCCCAAGCTGCACCTGCTTCACCATGCAGGACATTTTCTACAGCGAAAACGGCCGCGTCGGCGAACGTCGTCGCGTCTGGGCCAGCTGCATGGTCGACAGCTTTACCGATGTCGCCGGCGGCGGCAGCTACCGCAAAGCCCACGGCCAGCGCATGCGATTCAAGGTTCTGCACAAAGTGCTCGACCACAAAGCGCGCTTCGGCCACACAATGTGCGTCGGCTGCGGGCGCTGCGACGCCATTTGTCCAGAGTACATTTCCTTCTCCCACGCTGTCAATCGGCTCGGAGACGCCATGAAAGAGGTGAACGCTCATGACTAAGAACGACTACCTGCCATTTTCCTCGAAGATCCTTGAGGTCATTCCACACACCGATATCGAATACACCTTTCGCATGTCTTACAACGGCGACGTCAAACCTGGCCAGTTTTTTGAAGTATCGCTGCCAAAATACGGCGAAGCGCCAATTTCTGTGAGCGGCATCGGCCCGGGATTCATCGATCTGACGATCCGCCGCGTCGGCAAAGTGACAAACGAGATCTTCGAACACTACGCCGGCAGCAGCTTGCTCCTGCGCGGGCCTTACGGCAATGGATTTTCGCTCGCTGACTATCGCGGCAAAGATCTCATCATTATCAGCGGCGGCACCGGACTGTCGCCAGTGCGCGGCGTCATCGATCATTTCGCCACGCATCCTGAAGAGCGTGGCCACATGACACTCATCTGCGGCTTCAAAACGCCGCACGACATTCTTTTCCACGACGATCTCGCTCGTTGGCAGCACGCCATGGATCTCATCCTCACCGTCGATGACGCCTGCGGACAAAGCAACGTATGCGAAGGGCTCGTGACCCAATACATCCCTGAGATCGCGCTCGGCGACGCTGCGCAGACAGCAGCCATCGTCGTCGGTCCACCAGCAATGATGCGATTTTCTGTACAGGGGCTGCTGGCGATCGGCCTGCCTGAAGAAAACATCTGGGTCAGCCAGGAACGCAAAATGTGCTGCGGCCTTGGCAAATGTGGCCACTGCCGCATCGGCGATACCTACATCTGTCTCGACGGCCCCGTCTTTAACTACAGCCGCAGCAAACACCTCATTGATTAAGGAGGGATTTTCATGGATATGAACACCAAAAAGCTCAAGAAAAACGCTTTCCGCGTCACCAAGCACCGCGGCGTCACCGCTTCGCGCGTGCGCGTTCCCGGCGGACGCATGGACGCAAAATATCTCGACACCATCCGCACCATCGCCCAAACCTACGGCGACGGCACCGTCCACATCACCCTGCGCCAAGGCTTTGAGATCCCCGGCATTCCTTTCGAAAAAATGCCAGACGTAAACGCCGCGCTGCAGCCGCTCATCGATGGCCTCGGCATCAACCAGCCGTCACCAGGCAGCGGCTATGTAGCGTCCGGCACGCGCAACATCACCGCCTGCATCGGCAACCAGGTGTGCCCCTTCGCCTGCTACGACACCACGGCTCTGGCACAGCGCATCGAACAGGCCGTTTTCCCCAACGATCTCCACTTCAAGATTGCGCTGACCGGCTGTCCCAACGACTGCGCCAAGGTGCGTCAGCACGACTTTGGCATCATCGGCATGACCGAGCCCCAGTTTGATCCTGCGCGCTGTGTCAGCTGCGGCGCCTGCGTCAAAGTCTGCCAGAAAAAATCCAGCGGCGCACTCAGCAGCCACAACTATCGCCCTCAGCGCGATCCAAAGCGCTGCATCGGCTGCGGCGAGTGTGTGCAGGCCTGCCCAAATTTCGCCTGGACACGCAGCGAAAGCAAGTATTTCCGGCTCACCCTCTTTGGCCGCAGCGGCAAGAAAAACCCACGCCTCGGCGAAGACTTTATCAAATGGGCCGACGCCGACAGCATTGTCAAAATCATCACCAACACCTACGACTACGTGCGCGAATACATCGACCCAAATGCACCTGAAGGCAAGGAACACATCGGCTACATCGTCGACCGCACCGGATTCGACGAATTCAAACGCTGGGCGCTCAAAGACGTCGAGCTGCCTGCCATCGCCGAAGTGAACGATCGCCTCTACTGGAACGGTATCCACTACAACTGAAGATTTTCCTGCTGCACGCCTCTCACGCGTGCAGCATTTTTGCACGCAAATCAAATGCCCGCTCGCTTTCCTGCTATGCGAACGGGCAAGGTATAACACCGAGGGGTGGTGTTATCACAGGGAAGGGGCCATCTATCGGTGGCCAACGTTATGGGATGATTACAGCTATTATATTAACGGCTGTTCTTGAAAACGAACATAAATTGCTGTGAGGAATTGGTGTCAAGACAGTAACATTCTCTTGAGGCTGCGTCACTTCACCAAAAGCGCGGACACGGTCACCGCTCCGTCTGTGCCGCCGCTGACCAGATAACGAATCTCGTAGAGGCTGTCGGCGTTCAGGCTGCCTTCCACCGCTTCTCCGTTTTCATCGCAAAGCTGCCACTCGCCGTCGTAAGGGCTCAGGCTGCCGTCGTCGTTTTCAATGTAGAGCTGGTAGTCGTCGGCGCTGCCCTCCAGGCCATTGACCTTGAAGGCGATGGTGGAACCGTCGCCTGGATTGACCACGCTGGCGCGCATGAGGTAGCTGGCTAGGCTGCCATTGCTGCCGCTGAGCGACTGAAATTCGTCGTCACTGAGACGTTCCCGCTCCATGCTGTCCGGATCGATGGATTTTCCTGGAGAATCCGGCAGGGTCACGAAGCGGTCCTGCAGGAGCACCATTTCCATGTTGTTGGTTGGGCAGTAGAGAGTGTTGCCGCCAACGTCTGCCGACATACCGACGGCCATGTTGTTGAAGCTGGCCAGACTGGACACTGGAATTTCGCGCACAGTTTCGCCGCTGTCAAAATCCAGGATTTCGTAGCACCACATGCCGGTGTCCAGGTTCTGCCAGTAGCCGTAGAGGTAGCCGGTGGCGGTGCTGAGCTTGATCATCGAGGTGTCGCGCACGTCGTCGCGCAGCCAGACTTTTTCGGCGCTGTAGCTGTCGCCGTCCTTGACAATGTCGACACGCTCCACGCCTGGCGCAATGTAGGCGTTGCCTTTGGCGATCCAGTTGGCATCATACAGGGCCTCGTAGGACTGCACCGAGGAATCGTTGTCCGGATCGGCAAGACCGGCATTGCCAGCGCCAAACCAGTTGCAGACGATCACCGAGGTGCGGCTGACATCGCCGGAGTAGACGAGAATGGAATTTTCCACTGCCACCGGCGTGCCGTCCGGCAGTTCATCAAGCACCGGTGTCTCGGCAACCACTTCGCCGGTTTCTGAGGACATCGCTAGCAGGTTGACCGGGGCCTGATTGTCAGTGAAAAGCACGAGGTCCTTCGTCAGTGTCGGCGTGGTGCCGCTGCCCCAGGAGAGACCGCCGCCGGTGTAATCCGAATCAGGCTCGGCGTCGTTGGCGCCATTGCTTTCGTAGGCGGTGCGCCAGACGATGTCTACGCCGTCATCGGCGCGGAGCATGTAGCAGGCCAGGTTCGTGAGAATGACAGCGCCGTCTTCGTTGGCAGAGATGCCATTTTCGGCGCCTTCGCCTTCGGCGAGGCGTTCAAAGAAGATGTTGCCCTCAAGCGCCGGCGACTCACCGGCAAGAGCAGCGTCGATGTAGTCCCGCGACAGATAGCCGATGAAGCCGGCAGGGTTGCGGTCGGGATAGATTCGGAAACCGCCGGTGACAAACCAGAGGTTGCCGTCGTAGTCGTAGATGATCGAGAGCAGGTTCTGGTCGATGTCCTCGCCCAGGGCGTCAACGGCTGCCGAAACAATGTCCACGTCGAAGACCTTGCGCGCCTTCTCGTAAACATTGCCGTCGGCATCCTTGGTTTCCAGCATGATCACGCGCCCATCAGAGGTCGGCGCCACAACACGGCCGTCCTTATCGACAAAGGCATAGGAAATCTGCAGCGAGTAGCCGCCGCCATCGTCCTGCGCCGGCACAAAGGTGGCCTGGCGGCTGATGGTGTCGCCGCTGAGATCGGTCACGGCGATGCCTCCGAGAAACGGCGTGATGGTATTGCCGTCGTTGTCAAAGAACATGGACGGCGGCGCCTGTTTGTTCTTTGTTTCCAGCGTGGTGCTGACCACTTCGTCAATGGCCAGCGGCATCACGGTGTCGGTGACATCGGAGCTGTAGGCATCGTTGTGCACCATGGCGTCGCCGCTGCTGAGATAGGGATTCGGCGCCACATCATTGACCGCCAGCGGCTTCGGGGTCAGCGCCCCTGCTGCTGCGTCGGCATCATTGCCGACTGTTGTGTCGCTGCTGCAGCCAGCGCTCAGCAGGAGCAGCGCCGCCAAAAGACCGCTGACGATGCCTTTGTATCTATGCGTGTTCATGGTTCTTCCTCCATTCACGTTCATTGACCAGCGCGCGTCATGGCTCAACGATGTTGAAGTTTGGATCAAAGGCCGCAAGGTTGTCGCACAGGCCGTCCAGCAGCGCCGTGTTGCCCTGCTGCTGAATGAGCGCATCGATGTTTTCCTTATCGCCCTGCAGGAGCGCAAAGAGACCCAGCTTTGTCGTGGTCCAGGTGGCATCGCTGCCGCCGCTTGGCGCGCCTTCATAATAAAGCAGTACGCCGTTTCTCAGCGTCAGCGTGTATTCGTCGTCGGTGTCTGTCACCACCAGGTCGATGGTGCCGTTGAGCGACTGCGCTGCGTTGCTGTCGAGGCGGATGCCCAGATAATCAAGCAGGAGCGGAACGTCCATCTTCTGCTGCAAAGCATTGCTCTTGTTGCCTTCGTTGGAGTTGATCTCTTCATTATTGCGCAATTCCTGGGCAGCCGTCAGATAGGCGTTGCGCCAGGTGCCGGACTCTGCCTGATAGCCAAGCTGCTCCAGCGCATCGGCACAGAGCAGACGCGCGTCGGTGTTGTCCGGATCGGCATAGATGAGGGTGTTGGTGATTTCTGCCACCCACTGATACTCGCCCTTGTCGTAATCTTCTTTCGCCATTTCCAGCACCTTGTCGGTATCACCCAGATATTCCACGAGCTTTTCAGCATATTCTGTCGGCGCCAGCTCATCCAGGTGGACAGGGTTGGAGTCATACCAGCCCATGTATTTCTGGTACACTGCCTTCACATTGTGGGTCAGGGTGCCGTAATACTGGCGGGTGTACCACACCTTCGCAAGCTCTTCCGGCAGCTCAATCATGTCGACGATTTCCGTGTCGGTGTAGCCCTGGTTGAGATAGAACAGCGTCTGATCGTTGATGAATTTATACACCGCTGCCGTGTTGGTCATGTATTCCTTGATGACGTCGTTGCCCCAGTGCGGCCAGTTGTGGGACTGGAAGACCACTTCCACGTTGTCGCCATAGCGGCCCAGGGCTTCCATGATGTAGCCTGCCCAGGCGTTCCCGTCACGCACCTCGGCACCGCGCAGAGTGTAGAGATTGTGCAGGGTGCCGGTGCAGTTTTCTGCCATCCAGAGAGCATTCTTTTCGGCAATCCAGGTGTTCATTTCTGCTGGCGCTTCGGTGCCAGGCGTCATCTGAAATTCCATGGTCACGCCATCGATGGTGCGGGTTTCACCGGTTTCTGTGATGGTGTCGGTTGGGCTGATGTAGGACACGGTGCCTTGAGACTGGCCCATGCCGATGCCGATGGCGAGCGATCCGGTTTCGCCTGGTTCCAGAGTGGTGCCGTACTGATACGCGGCACGACGACCCATGGCTGTGCCGGCGTAAACGTTTTCGCTGACGGCGTGCTCTTCAAAGCCTTCCGGCGCAATGATGGTCACCGCTCCGCTGGCCACGTCTTCCTCATCAACGATGCCGCAGACACCGCCAAAATGGTCAACGTGAGAATGGC
>OLRA01003419.1_pt1 | contig 13932 bp, 12 predicted proteins | sample 1673011 | NCBI WGS metagenome assembly OLRA01 (sample SAMEA3136746, study PRJEB25190) | human gut metagenome | reverse complement strand
CTGCGGCGTGGTGATTATGGACATCGCCGCGCTGATCCTGGGCGGCAGTGCCAGCAGCTATTACCTGAACCTCAGCCTGTTTCTTGCCCTGGCCACTATGTATCCCGACAACACCGTGCTCTTTATGTATATCATCCCTTTGAAGATGAAGTACCTGGCCTGGGCCTATCTGGGCCTTACGATCTACGAGATCCTCATGGGCAATTTCTTCCCGCTGTTTGCGCTGCTGAACTATTTCCTGTTCTTCGGCAAGTCCTGCATGAACGTGCTGCCCGGCGGAAATCGGGTAGGGGCTCGGAAGTTCCAGTTTAAGCGGAAATCCGGCGGAAACAGTGGAAATCCCAACTGGGCCAGCAAATACCGCTCCGCATCCGGCCGCCGTCCCGGCAGCGGCAATCATGGGGAGTTCAAAAAAGTCGTGGATGCTCCGGCCTACCGCCACAAGTGCACCGTCTGCGGCAGAACCCAGGGAAGCCTTTGCACAGGCAAAGCAGGGCTTTGATAACTGCAGGAGCATTCTTGCCGCACAGGAGCAGGCAGGAGAGCAGGCAATGGAAGCAGCATTTGATTTTATGGAAAATGCCTTTGGAAACGGACAGGAGATGATACTGTTCGTCACGGAATTGACGCTGATGTCCGAGGCAGTGCAGTTTATGGCACAGCATCCGTGTGAACGTTATCTTCAGTATAATCAGGAGCTTTTGATCGGAACCAGAAGACGGGAACTTTTAGACGAATTAAATCAATAGATGTCCGGTCGTCTACTGGACGAAACAGGAAAGATATGTTATACTTTTGCAATATATGGGTCTTGTTTCCATAAGGAGAGAGGGGGACAAAATGACACGACAGGAGGAACGCATCCGTGCAAGACGGCGTCAGAGACGCAGACAGGCGAGAATGGTGCGCCGCGTTGTTTTTGGAGTATGTCTGTTTATCATCCTGATCCTGTGTATTTACGGACACCACAATCATAAGCGGGTACTGTCGCTGCAGAGTAAGATCGACCGGCTGGAACAGCAGCTTAAGAAAAGCAAGTCGGACAGCAATGATCTGAAGAAGCAGTTGGATGAGCTGCAGAAGGAGCTGGAGCAGAAGCAGCAGGAGCTCGATAAGAAGGAGGCAGCCCTTTATGATGATCCGAATAAGCCAAATGTCTATATGACCTTTGATGATGGACCAAGCTCCAATACCGATACGATATTAGATACACTGGCGGCGAACAACATCCGTGCCACCTTTTTCTGTATTGCGCAGAAGGGGGAGGCGAATGAGAAGCGGTATCAGAGGATCGTAAATGAAGGTCATACGATCGGTATGCATTCTCCTACACTCATGAGTATGGAACCGTTTATGCCAGTCTGGAATCCTTTGAGCAGGATGTGACGCAGATCAGTGATTATATTTTTCAGATGACAGGCGTCCGACCGAAATATTACCGTTTCCCGGGAGGAAGCAGTAACACGGTCAGCAAGGTGCCGATGAAGGAATGTATCCGGTATCTGAACCAGAGTGGTCTGACGTATTTTGACTGGAACGCACAGAATGATGATGCAACCGGTAAGTCCTACACTGCATCGCAGCTGGTGGAGCATGCCATGAAGAATGTCAAAACGGCGGGGGACAATGTGGTGCTTTTAATGCATGATGAGCAGACAAAGACCGCAACAGCCGAGGCATTGCCGACGCTGATCAAGAGGCTGAAAAATGCCGGTTATGATATATTGCCGATCACGGATAAGACACCTTTGGTACAGCATGTGTCAAAAGACTCCGTGAGCTGACAGCCGGGATCAATCAATAAGGAGGACATAACATGAGTGAATTTGAAGATGCAAATGTAGATAAGGATATACTCAGCCAGATCTTCGGTGACGATATTGCCGATGACAAGGACGATGAGAAGAAGGATGACAGTCTTTTCGCTGACAGCTCTGCCGGAGATAATGAAGACGAGGAGACGGCAGAAGCTGTTTCTGAGACAGAAGAGGAAGTATCAGCAGAGGATATCTTAAAGGATGCAACCGAGGAGGAAGAACCGGAGCCGGTTGAGGAAGAGCTTTCAGTTGAGGAGGTTCTGGAGACTGCCAGAGCGCAGAAGCCGGTTGAGGAGACAAAGGCGCCGGTTAAGGCTGCACAGATTGATGTTGATGACGATGATGTGACGGTGATCACTAAGGGAACCACAATCAACGGTGGCATTTCTTCCGAGGGCTCTTTAGAGGTGATGGGTACGATCACAGGAGATGTTGACTGTCTTGGCAGAGTTGCCGTATATGGCACAATCTCCGGTAATGTATCGGCATCCGATGTGCTGGTTCAGACAAAACGTCTGGAGGGTAATATCAAGAGTGACGGCAATGTCGAGGTGGCAGAGGGAACGATCATTCTGGGTGATATCGAGGCAACCTCAGCAACCGTAGCCGGAGCTGTTAAGGGTAACATTGATGTGAATGGTCCTGTTATTGTGGATTCCACAGCAGTTGTACAGGGAAGCATCAAGGCGAAATCAATTCAGGTCAACACAGGAGCTGTTGTCGATGGATACTGTTCATTAAACTATGCAGGTGTAAATCTGGAAGAGTTTTTTGAAGATAAATAAGATATGGGGATGGACAAAGATTATGGCAAAGTATAAGAGAGTATTATTAAAATTAAGCGGTGAGGCACTTGCCGGTTCGAATAAGACAGGCTTTGATGAGGAAACCTGCCTTGGCATTGCGAGACAGGTGAAGCAGTTGGTCGATCAGGGGATCCAGATCGGTGTTGTAACCGGAGGAGGTAACTTCTGGAGAGGTCGTACCAGCAAGAACATTGACCGTACAAAGGCAGATCAGATCGGTACACTCGCTACAGTCATGAACTGTATTTATGTATCAGAGATCTTCCGCTCTGTCGGTATTAAGACAGCGGTTCTGACACCATTTGCGTGCAGCTCCTTTACAGAGCTTTTCTCAAAGGATCTTGCCGTTCATTATATGGAGCAGGGGGTTGTAACCTTCTTCGCGGGAGGCACAGGACATCCGTACTTCTCCACAGATACGGCTCTTGTTCTCAGAGCAGTGGAGATGGAGGCAGACATCATTCTGTCCGGCAAGTCGATCGATGGTGTGTATGACTCTGATCCGGCAGTCAATCCGGATGCGAAGAAGTTTGACGAGATCGATATCAATGAGGTCATCAATCAACGCCTTGGCGTGATCGACCTGGCAGCAGCCGTATTGTGTATGGAGAATCATATGCCGATGATGATCTTCGGACTCAATGAAGAAAATAGTATCGTAAATACCGTCCGGGGAACCACTCATGGAACCCTTGTGACAGCATAATTATAATGGAGGATTACAATGAGCGTGGAATTAAAACAGTATGAAGAGAAGATGAACAAGACACTCGACAGCCTTTCGGGAGAGTATACAACGATCCGTGCAGGACGTGCCAATCCGCATGTGTTGGACAAGATCACCGTTGATTATTACGGAACACAGTCCAATCTGCAGGCAGTCGCTAACATTTCCGTATCGGAGGCACGCACCCTGGTTATTCAGCCATGGGAGGCAAGCCTGATCAAGGAGATCGAGAAAGCGATCCTTACCTCTGATCTTGGTCTGACACCGAACAACGACGGTAAGGCGATCCGTCTGACATTCCCGGAGCTTACCGAGGAACGCCGTAAGGATCTGGTAAAGGATGTCCGTAAGAAGGGTGAGAATGCCAAGGTTGCGATCCGTAACATCCGCCGTGATGCTAATGACGCGATCAAAAAGGAACAGAAAGCCAATGAGATCTCTGAGGATGAGGAGAAGACATTGCAGGATGATATCCAGAAGATGACAGATACCTATATCAAGAAGGTTGACGGCATGGTAGAGGATAAATCAAAAGAGATCATGACAGTATAAGATACCGGCAGGGATAGGCATATGTCTGTCCCTGTGTTTCCTTATATGGACAGATTATGAAAGGAACAAATTATGGGTGAGAATACAAAAGCAGTGCCGCGGCATGTCGCAATTATTTTGGATGGCAATGGAAGATGGGCGAAGAAGCGTATGCTTCCGCGCAATGCCGGACATGCAGCCGGCAGCAAGAACGTAGAGAAGATCTGTGAGGCAGCATGGAACATGGGAATTGAGTATGTTACGATGTATGCCTTTTCAACGGAGAACTGGTCCAGACCACAGGAAGAAGTCGATGCGTTGATGAAGCTTCTTCACAGCTACTTAAAGGACTGCATTAAGACCAGCAAAAAGAACAACATGCAGGTACGCGTGATCGGCGATATCAGCCGTCTGGAGCCGGAGCTGCAGGATAAGATCCGAGAGCTGGAGGAGATTTCCGCACAGAATACGGGACTTCATTTTCAGGTGGCTCTTAATTACGGCGGCAGAGATGAGATCCGCAGAGCTGTCCGCAAAATGGTACAGGATGCTGAGGATGGCAATTTGAAAGCTTCTGAAGTGACAGAGGATAAGATTGCGGATTATCTTGATACAAAGGATATTCCGGATCCGGATCTGATGATCCGCACCAGTGGGGAGCAGAGATTGTCCAATTATCTTTTGTGGCAGTTAGCTTACGCGGAGTTTTACTTTACAGACACACTCTGGCCGGACTTTAATAAGAAAGAGCTGGAGAAGGCAGTGGAATTTTATCAGACAAGAGACAGACGTTTTGGCGGCGTCTGATCAAAGAATTGGAGATTACTATGTTTTGGACAAGATTAGCAAGTGGAATTGTTCTTGTAGCAGTGACGATTGCATTGATGGTGAATGGCGGATGGCCATTATTCTGGGTAGTGACAGCGATTTCGCTGATCGGACTGTTTGAACTGTACCGTGTGGCAGATCTTCACAAGACACCACCGGCAGTGATCGGTTATATATCAAGCGTGGTTCTTGATATCCTCATATTAGACGGTTATTATGAATATTTAATATTATGGCTGATCCTGACGCTGATGGTTATGATGGCATGTTATGTGATCGCATATCCAAAGTATCATACGGATCAGATGACATTGTTGTTTTTCGGTCTGGTTTATGTGACGATCATGATGTCGTTTATTTTCAAGGTGCGTTATTTGGAGGGAGGTATCCTTACGGTATGGCTGATCTTTGTGGCATCGTGGGGATCTGATACCTGTGCGTACTGTGCAGGCAAGTTATTCGGAAAGCATAAGCTTCCGTCAAAGCTCAGTCCGAACAAGACGATCGAGGGATGTCTTGGAGGCATTATCGGTGCAGCGTTGATCGGATTTTTGTTTGCGCTGGCGTTTTATCGTCAGGAGACCGAATACTGGTGGCAGTTTGCATTGATCGGTGGAGTGGGATCCGTGATCTCACAGATCGGAGATCTCACCGCATCCGCGATCAAGAGAAATTATAATATTAAGGATTATGGTAAGCTGATTCCGGGTCACGGTGGTATTCTGGATCGTTTTGACAGCATTATCTTTACGGCACCGCTGGTATATCTGCTGGCAATTCTTTTATAGTAACAGTGTGCCTGTGGCGAAAATCCTGCGGGCGGGGAAAGGAATGTAAATAGTTATGAGACATTTGGCGATTCTTGGGTCTACCGGTTCGATCGGGACACAGACGCTTGAGGTTGTAGATAATAATGAAGATATGAAGGTAGTCTCTTTAGCTGCCGGAAGTAATATTGATCTGGTAGAGCAGCAGATCCGCAAGTATCATCCGGAGGTTGTATGCATCTATCAGGAGGATAAGGCAAGAGAGCTTGCGCGCAGAGTAACAGATGAAACTGTCTCTGTGCTTTATGGAATGGACGGACTGATCGCGTGTGCTACTGCAGCTTCGGCGGACGTGGTTGTTGCGGCTGTTGTCGGCATGATCGGAATCCGTCCGGTCATCGAGGCGATCCGCTGCGGCAAGGATATTGCGTTTGCCAATAAGGAGACGTTAGTGACGGCGGGTCATATCATTATGCCGATGATACGGAAGTATCAGGTGCTTCTGACACCGGTGGACAGTGAGCATGCAGCGATATTCCAGTGCCTGAACGGGGAACATCATGGTGAGATCGCAAAGATCCTGCTGACCGCCTCCGGTGGACCGTTCCGAGGCAGGAAGAAGGAGGAACTTGCCAGTGTGACGGTCGAGGATGCACTGAGACATCCGAACTGGACTATGGGGAGAAAGATTACGATTGATTCCTCTACAATGGTCAATAAAGGACTTGAGGTTATGGAGGCACGCTGGCTGTTTGATGTGGATTATGACCATATACAGGTAGTGATCCAGCCACAGAGTGTGATCCATTCGATGGTAGAGTTCGTGGATGGAGCTGTTATGGCACAGCTTGGCACGCCGGATATGAAGCTGCCGATCCAGTATGCGTTGACATATCCGCAGAGAAGAAATTTGCCGGGAGAGCGTCTTGATTTTTCGAAGCTGACCGATATCACTTTTGAAAAACCGGATCCGGATACATTTCGTGGTCTTTCGCTTGCTTATCAGGCGGGACGCGAGGGAGGCAGCATGCCGACTGTCTTTAACGCAGCCAATGAGAAGGCTGTGGCAATGTTTTTGAACCGTGAGATCGAATATTTGGATATTCCGCGGATCATCGAGGAGGCGATGATGGATCATCGTAAGATCGCAGATCCATCGCTGGAGGAGATCCTTGCGGTCGAAGCCGAAGTATATGCAAAAATAGAGAAGAGATAAGAAAGGCTGGTTGTTGGAATGAATATAGTTGCGGCATTATTGATATTTACCGTTATCGTAGTGATCCATGAGTTTGGGCATTTTCTGCTGGCAAAGAAAAACGGAATTGAGGTTACCGAGTTTTCCGTGGGAATGGGACCGAGACTCATTACGTTGTGCAAGACGAATAACGGCATGGTGTGCAAGCTCTTTTGCAGTCAGAAGCTGTTTGAGGAGAGAGAGGACTGGCAGCATATTACGAAGTATTCCTGGAAGCTGTTTCCAATCGGTGGCTCCTGTGCCATGGTTGGTGAGGACATGGAGGATGATTCCGAGAACTCCTTTAACAGCAAGGGTGTCTGGGCGAGATTTTCCGTTATCTTTGCGGGACCGTTCTTTAACTTTGTGCTGGCGTTTGTATTCTCGATCATTATCCTTGGCAATGCCGGAATCGATATGCCGGAGGTTGTGCAGGTTTCAGCAGGACAGCCGGGAGCTGCAGCCGGTATCAAGGAGGGCGATATGGTCAAGAGCATCGATGGACACAAGATCTCCATCGGGCGTGAGATCACCACATATCTGCAGCTTCATCCGTTAAGCGGTGATACCGTTGCGGTAAAGGTGGAGCGTGACGGTAAGGAGCAGACGATCAATATTGATCCGGATTATAAGACTTATCTTTTTGGCTTCGGCTATTCTTCCGATGAAAAGGTTAAACCGACGGTTTCCGATGTGACCGATAAGGGTGCCTTCCAGAAGGCAGGGATCAAGGCAAATGATGTGATCCTGTCTGTCAACGGTACCAGGGTTTCCAACTGTGAAGAACTGACCAAGGCAATGGAAACTGCCAAGACCGGCAAAGAGGTTACCTTTGAGGTTGACCGAAAGGGGAAGGAAATGACATTCAAGGTGACACCAACGCCATATGAGGGCAAGACGCTTGGCTTTGTTGCCGGAAAAGACGAGATGAAGGGACCGGGAGCGGTTCTTAAATACAGTGTGATCGAGGTGAAATACTGGATCGAGACAACGGTTGCCAGCCTTGGTCAGCTGGTACGAGGTAAGGTATCCCGCAACGACGTATCCGGTGTCGTAGGTATTGTCGATGCCGTGGGCGGCGTGATCGACCAGAGTGTGGAGTACGGTGTGAAGGCAGTTATCATTAATATGCTTTACATGTCAGTGCTTTTAAGTGCCAACCTTGGTGTCATGAATCTGTTGCCATTGCCGGCATTAGATGGTGGAAGACTTGTATTTATTCTGATCGAGGCAGTGCGCGGCAAGCCGATAGACCGTGAGAAGGAAGGCTTCGTACATGTGATCGGTTTCTTCCTGCTGATGATACTGATGGTTCTGATCATGTTTAACGATATATGGAAGATAATTCACTAATCAGGGAGGGTGTGTGAAATGTACAGAGATCATACAAAAGTAGTTCATATTGGAGACTGTGCCATCGGAGGAGGAAATCCGGTGGCGATCCAGTCCATGACCAATACTAAGACAGAGGATGTCGCAGCAACCGTAGCCCAGATTCATACCTTGGAGGATCTGGGCTGTGATATCATCCGGTGCGCCGTGCCGACGATGCAGGCGGCTGAAGCGCTGGAGCAGATCAAAAAGCAGATCCATATTCCGCTGGTTGCAGATATTCATTTTGATTACCGTCTGGCGATCGCAGCCATGGAGCACGGTGCTGATAAGATCCGCATCAATCCGGGCAATATCGGTGATAATGACCGGGTGCGTGCGGTTGTGGATGTGGCAAAGGAGCGTAACATTCCAATTCGTGTCGGTGTCAACAGCGGTTCGCTGGAGAAGGAGTATATTGAGGAATACGGTGGTGTGACCGCGGAGGGCATTGTACGAAGTGCTCTTGGAAAGGTGAAGCTGATCGAGGATATGGGATATGATAATCTGGTGATCAGCATTAAGTCATCGGATGTGCTGATGTGCATCAAGGCACATGAACTGATCGCGCAGAAGACGAATTATCCGCTGCATGTGGGGATTACAGAGTCCGGAACGGTCATGTCCGGAAATATCAAGTCGGCGATCGGACTGGGCAATATCCTGTATCAGGGAATCGGTGATACGATCCGCGTTTCCCTGACCGGAGATCCGAGTGAGGAGATCCGGTCTGCAAGACTGATCCTTCGCACGCTTGGGCTCAGAAAGGGCGGCGTGACTGTGGTATCCTGCCCGACCTGCGGCAGAACACAGATCGATCTGATCGGACTTGCCGGAAAGGTAGAGGATATGGTGCGTGACATGGATCTGGATGTTAAGGTTGCCGTGATGGGATGTGTTGTCAACGGACCGGGAGAGGCAAGAGAAGCAGATATCGGTATTGCCGGAGGTAAGGGTGAAGGTCTTCTGATCAAGAAGGGTGAGGTCATCAAAAAACTGCCGGAGGATCAGCTTCTGAATGCACTTCATGATGAGTTAATGAAAATGCAGAAGTAAAGAAGTATGAGGTGATAAGGAATGGAACAGACATTATTGGATACATTTGAAGGGCTCAAGATGACGGATCGTCAGAAGAACCTTTTTGCGGATGTGGTAGTGGATCGTGTCCGGCTGTTCCGTGGCAAGAAGATGATGTGTGTGGAGCTGAAAAGCAGCCACATCATTCCTTATCGGGAGATCCGCCTGATCCGTCACAATCTTGAAGCGGTGATGGGACCGGTGGGCTTTGATGTAAAGGTGGACGATCATTATAATCTGTCAGAGCAGTATCGTCCGGAGGACTTCTGGAAGGAATATCAGGACAGTGTGCTGGATATTCTGAAGGAGGATAATATTCTTGATTTCAATATCCTGTATCGTGGTCAGATCCGGATGGAGGGATCTGTATTGTCGGTAAGCTGTGAGGATGACTCTATGTACCGGGCAAGACAGGACAAGCTGATCCACAAGCTGCAGGATATTTTTGCCCGTAAAGCAGGCTTTGATATTGATGTGGTCGTAGAGTATACGGAGCCGCCATCTTTAGAGGCACCATCCAAAGAGTACGAATATGTGCGTCTGGAGAACCGTCCGGCATCGCCGAAAGCACAGGCTTCAGGGAATGCACCGGAGCATAATGCAGAGGTTCCATGGGATGCTCCGGAGGGAAAGAAAGCTTCTGAAGCCGGAACAAATCATGCGGATGAAGAGGCCGCTGCGGCTGCTGCGGCAGCAAGTGCGGCTATGCAGTCCGGCATGAACAGCGCACCAAAGGCACAGGCAGATAGTGGTGCCAAGAGCAGTGGAAATAGCAGTAATGCAGGCGGTTACGGAAACGGTGGCTATGGCGGCAGATCCGGCGGCTGGAAAAAGAAAGGCTTTTCCAGAGGCAATATTGATGAAGAATGCTTCTATGGTCGTAACTGTGAAGGAGATCATGTACAGATCACGGATATCCAGGATGAGATGGATGAGGTCGTGATCGAGGGTATGATCACCGGTGTGGAGGAGAAGGAGCTTCGCAGCGGCAAGATTCTTTTGATGTTTAATATCACTGACTTCACCGATACGATCTCTGTCAAGATCTTTATGCAGCCGGAGCAGTATGCGGAGATTGAGGACAGCGGCAAGATTAAAAAGAATGAATTTGTTATTGTGAAGGGAATGCCGCTTCGCGATAAGTTCAGCCATGAGATAAGCATCGGCTCTGTGCGCGGTATCAAGCCGGGTCATGATACGAGAGTATACCGTATGGATAATTATGAGGGCAGGAAGCGTGTAGAGCTTCATGCGCATACGCAGATGAGTGAGATGGACTCTGTTATGGACATTAAGGCATATGTCAAGACGGCACTCAAATGGGGACATAAGGCGATCGCGATCACCGATCACGGTGTGGTTCAGTCCTTCCCGGATGCAGATCATGCCTTAAAGCCGGATGATGATCTGAAGGTGATCTATGGTGTGGAGGCATATCTGGTCGATGACCTGATCGAGACAGTATCCAATGACAGAGGACAAAGCCTCAGTGATCCTTTCGTTGTATTCGATCTGGAGACAACCGGTATCGGGGCAAAGAATAATGAGATCATCGAGATCGGTGCCGTGAAGGTTGTCGATCAGACGATCGTGGACCGCTACAGCGTTTTTGTTGATCCGCAGCGACCGATTCCTTATAAGATCGAGCAGCTGACCGGCATCAATGACAGCATGGTCAAGGGAGCAAAACTGATCACAGAGATTTTGCCGGAGTTTCTTGCATTTTGTGAGGGCTGTGTCATGGTGGCACACAATGCCTCCTTTGATATGGGATTTATTCATCAGAAGGCGAAGGATCAGGGGCTTCAGACGGACTTTACGGTTGTCGATACCGTTTCTATGTCAAGAGCACTGCTGCCGCACCTTGGCAAGCACACCCTTGATCATGTCGCAAAGGAGCTTGGTGTGTCATTGGAAAACCACCACAGGGCAGTCGAGGACGCGGAGGCAACGGCAGAGATATTCCTGCGCCTCTGCAAGCGTCTGGAGGAGAAGCAGATCACGACGCTGACTCAGTTAAATGAGTTTGGCAGACCGACCGAGGAGGTCATCCGTAAGCTGCCATCGTATCATGCGATCATTCTTGCCAAAAATGAGATCGGCAGAGTGAACCTGTACCGTCTTGTGTCAGAGTCACATCTGAAGTATTTCAACCGGCGTCCAAAGCTTCCGAAGAGCCTGTATTTGAAGTATAAGGAAGGTCTTATCATGGGCTCTGCCTGTGAGGCGGGAGAGCTGTACCGTGGTATTCTCGAGGGAAAGACCGACGAAGAGATCGACCGTCTGGTGCGCTTCTATGATTATCTGGAGATCCAGCCGCTTGGCAATGATGAGTTTATGCTGCGCGATAACGACAAATATCCACAGATCCAGGATGAGAATGATCTGATGGAGATCAACCGCCGTATTGTTGCTCTGGGAGAGGAGTATCATAAGCCGGTTGTTGCAACCTGTGATGTCCATTTTCTGAATCCGGAGGATGAGGTATACCGCCGCATCATTATGGCAGGAAAGGGCTTTTCCGATGCGGATCAGCAGGCACCGCTCTTTTACCGCACAACGGAGGAGATGTTGTCTGAATTTCAGTATCTTGGCGCAGCAAAGGCAGAGGAGGTTGTGATCACCAACACAAATCTGATCGCAGACATGATCGATTATATTCATCCGTGCAGTCCGAGAAAATGTCCGCCGGAGATCGAAAATTCCGATCAGGATCTGCGTGATATCTGTTACAATAAGGCACATTCCATGTATGGAGAGGATCTGCCGGAGATCGTAACAGAGCGTCTGGAAAGAGAGCTTAATTCCATTATCAGCAATGGATACGCCGTTATGTATATTATTGCACAGAAGCTTGTGTGGAAGTCGGTGGAGGACGGATATCTGGTAGGTTCCCGAGGCTCCGTTGGATCCTCCTTTGTTGCGACCATGGCGGGAATCAGTGAGATCAACCCGCTGCCGGCACATTATTACTGCGGCAAATGTCATTATTATGATTTTGATTCCGAGGAGGTGCGGGCATATGCCGGTTCTTCCGCCTGTGATATGCCGGATAAGAAATGTCCGGTCTGCGGGGAGATGCTGATCAAGGATGGACACGACATTCCGTTTGAGACCTTCCTTGGATTTAAAGGCAATAAGGAGCCGGACATCGATCTGAACTTCTCCAGTGAGTATCAGAGTAACGCACATGATTATACCGAGGTTATTTTCGGTGCCGGTCAGACCTTCCGTGCCGGAACCGTCGGAACGATGGCGGAGAAGACTGCATTTGGCTATGTCAAGAAGTATTACGAGGAGCACGGAGAGTCAAAGAGAACAGCGGAGATCGAGCGTATCGCCAGCGGCTGTGTCGGTGTCAGACGTTCGACCGGACAGCATCCGGGTGGAATCGTTGTTCTGCCGGTAGGAGAGGAGATTTACACCTTCACGCCGGTGCAGCATCCTGCCAATGATATGAAGACAAGAACCATCACGACCCATTTCGATTATCATAAGATTGATTCGAACCTTTTGAAACTTGATATTCTGGGACATCAGGATCCGACAATGATCCGAATGCTGGAGGATCTGACCGATGTGGATGCGGCAGCGATCCGTATGGATGATCAGGATGTGCTGTCACTGTTTGAGTCACCGCGGGCTCTCGGCATTACGCCGGAGGACATTGGAGGCTGTAAGCTGGGAAGTCTCGGACTTCCGGAGCTTGGCACCCATTTCGTAATGAACATGCTTGAGCAGACGAAGCCGAAGAGCTTCTCTGATCTGGTGCGTATTTCCGGTCTGTCGCATGGAACGAATGTATGGCAGGACAATGCGGAATATTTCATTTCGCAGGGCTATTGTACACTGTCTACGGCAATCTGTACCCGTGATGATATTATGACATATCTGATCCGTATGGGTGTCGAGAATGAGCGTTCCTTCAAGATCATGGAGAGCGTGCGTAAGGGAAAGGGTCTCGACGACAGTATGATTGCCGATATGAAGGCGTGCGATGTGCCGGACTGGTATATTGAATCCTGTCAGCGTATTAAGTACATGTTCCCGAAGGCACATGCGGCTGCGTATATTATGATGGCGATGCGCGTGGCGTGGTTTAAGGTACACCGCCCGCTTGCCTATTATGCGGCATATTTCAGTATCCGCGCGACTGCCTTTAACTATGAGTTAATGTGTCTTGGCAAGGAGCGGCTGGAATACTACATGGCTGATTACAACAAACGGTCTGACAGCCTGACCGATAAAGAGAAGTCCACCTTGGAAGATATGAAGATCGTGCAGGAGATGTATGCGAGAGGCTTTCAGTTTGTCAAGATCGATCTCTATCAGTCAAAGGCAACCCGTTTTCAGATCATCGATAATAAGCTTATGCCGTCCTTCTCCTCCATCGACGGACTTGGCACCGTGGCGGCGGAGATGATCGAAGCAGAAGCGCAGAAAGGAAAATTCCTCTCCAGGGAGGACTTCAAAAACCGCTGCAAAGTCAGTGCAACCACGGTCGATGCCATGGCAGAGCTTGGTCTGCTCGGCGATATGCCACACACCAATCAGATGTCACTCCTCGACTTCATGTAGTAAAGTAACTATGTACGGGATAGATGAACAAAGAGGGATGGACGCAAGCGTTTGCTTGTGTAACCATCCCTCTTTGTTTAGATATCAGCCGTATAGGCTGGGGCTTCCAACAACCTCAGACGAAAGTCCGCGGGGTGTGCGGACGAAAGCCGCTGTTTTTGCGGCGGTCTGTGGTTTGTTGGGAGCCCTCCGTACA
>OLRA01003411.1_pt1 | contig 13949 bp, 9 predicted proteins | sample 1673011 | NCBI WGS metagenome assembly OLRA01 (sample SAMEA3136746, study PRJEB25190) | human gut metagenome | reverse complement strand
GAGCCGATGCGGTTCATCTGCCCGGCGCCCACGCCCAACGTACGGCCGTCCCTGACGGCGACGATGGCGTTCGACTTGACGTGCTTGACGATATGCCAGCCGAAATTCAGGTCGGCCATCTGTGCCGCGGCGGGTTTTGCCTTCGTCACGCACATATCGGCCGTGACGGTTTTCGTCGCCACGTCGAGATCCTGCACCAGCAGGCCGCCGTTGACGCTGACATATTGCTTGGAATCGGCGTCGCCCTGCTGCATATCGACCTCCAGCAGCCGCAGGTTTTTCTTCGTGCAGAGCACTTCGAGCGCCCCTTCGTCGAATTTCGGCGCCATGATGATCTCGAGGAAGATCGGTTTCATCAACTCGGCCGCCTCGCGCGTTACGGTGCGGTTCGTGGCGACGATCCCCCCGAAGATCGACACCTTGTCGGCCTCATAAGCCTTCGTCCAGGCATCCACGACATCCTTGCCGACGGCAGCACCGCAGGGATTCATATGTTTGAGCCCCACGCAGAACGGCTCATCGAACTCGCGGACGATACACAGCGCGGCATTGGCATCCTGGATATTGTTGTACGACAACTCCTTGCCGTTGAGCTGACGGGCAAAAGCCAGCGAATAAGGCACCTCTTTCTCCTCACGGTAGAACTTGGCCGACTGGTGGGGGTTCTCCCCGTAGCGCAGCGACTGCACGAGGTCGAATTCAAGGAACAGCTTCTCGTTAAGCCCGGCCTGTGCACGCATATAGGCCGCGATCATCGCATCGTACTCAGCCGTATGGGTGTATGCTTTGGCCGAAAGTTTCAGGCGCGTAGCCTTTTCCGTATTGCCGCCGGCACGGATTTCACCGAGCACCTGCTCATAGTCCGCAGGGTCGCAGACCACCGTGACGTCGGCCCAGTTCTTGGCCGCAGAACGCAGCATCGACGGGCCGCCGATGTCGATGTTCTCGATGGCGTCCTCCATCTTCACATCGGGTTTGGCAATGGTCTGGCGGAACGGGTAGAGGTTCACACAGACCATGTCGATAAATTCGATATTGTTATCTTTCAGGGCTTTCAGGTGTTCGGGATCGTCGCGTCGCGCCAGCAGGCCGCCGTGCACGTTGGGGTGCAGGGTCTTGACGCGGCCGTCGCAGATCTCGGGAAAGCCCGTCACGTCGCTGATGTTGATAACCTCGACCCCGCTGTCGGAGAGCAGTTTCATCGTGCCGCCCGTGGCGATCACCTCCCAGCCCAGGGCACGCAGGCCCTTGGCGAAATCAACAACACCCGTTTTGTCGCTGACACTGATTAATGCACGCATATCGTTATTATTCCTTTAATAATTTATTAATCGTTTCTATATAAAGCGGATATTCCACCGCATGAATCCGGGCTTCCAGCTCGGCGATGTCGTCTCCGTCGTATCCGAACGCCCGCTGGGAGATGATCTTCCCGCCGTCGAGCGTCGCATCGACATAGTGGATCGTCACACCGAAGACCTTGACGCCGTATTCCAGCGCCTGTTCGATGGCATGCGCCCCGCGGAATGCCGGCAGCAGCGAAGGGTGGATGTTGACGATCCGTCCGCCGTAAGCCCCCAGCAGCACGTCGCCGACGATGCGCATGTACCCCGCCAAGCAGACCAGCTCCACGCCGGCTTGGTCGAGCCGCCGCACGATCTCGCGCTCGTAGTCGGCCTTCGAGGCATACTCTTTCGGGGCGAATACGAATGCCTCGACCCCGTGCCCCGCAGCCCGCTGCACAACCCCGGCGCCGGGTTTGTCGCAGACCATCAGCACCACCCGGGCCGGGATCTCTCCCCGCTCGCAGGCCGTGGCGATAGCCTCGAAGTTCGTGCCGCTGCCGCTGGCAAAGACCGCAAGGCGTCGCACGGCCTTAGCGGATTACGACACCCTCGGTGTCCGTGACACGTCCGATGACGGCCGCCTTCTCGCCCTGCTCCGCAAGGATGGCGATGGCTTTCTCTGCCTGCGACGCATCGAGGGCGATGACCATGCCGATACCCATGTTGAAGATGTTGAACATCTCGCGGTGGGCCACCTTGCCGTATTTCTCGAGGAAGCGGAACACGGGCAGAATCTCCCAAGTGCCCTCCTCGATCTCGAGCCCCTGCCCTTCGTGCAGAATGCGGGGGATATTTTCGTCGAACCCTCCGCCCGTGATATGGCTGATGCCGTGTACGTCGCAGCTGCGGATCACTTCGAGCACCTGCTTCACGTAGATCTTCGTCGGGGTGAGCAGCACTTCGCCCAGCAGTTTGTTCGACAACTCGGGATAGACCTTGTGCAGATCCAGGCAGTTATCCGCAAGAATCTTACGCACGAGGCTGAAGCCGTTGGAGTGCACGCCGCTCGAGGCGATGCCCACCAGCACATCGCCGGCCCTGACCTTCGATCCGTCGATGAGCTTCGATTTCTCGACCACGCCGACCGTGAAACCGGCGATGTCGTACTCGCCCTCGGAGTACATGCCCGGCATTTCGGCCGTCTCGCCGCCGACCAGCGCACAACCCGCCTGGCGGCAGCCGTCGGCAACGCCACTCACGATGGCTTCGATCTTCTGGGGTTCGTTATGGCCTACGGCGACATAGTCGAGGAACACCAAGGGCTCGGCACCCTGCGCCAGCACGTCGTTGACGCACATGGCCACGGCATCAATGCCGATCGTGTCGTGCTTGTCCATCTCGAAGGCCAGCTTGAGTTTGGTTCCCACGCCGTCGGTCCCGCTCACGAGCACCGGTTCCTTCACCTTGAGGGCCGAGAGGTCAAACATACCGCCGAAAGCGCCGATGTTGCCCATCACACCCAGACGCGAGGTCGAGGCCACATGCTTTTTGATGCGCCGCACCACTTCGTATCCGGCTTCGAGATTCACGCCGGCCTTTTCATAACTTTGAGCCATAGCAATATATGGTTTAAATAATTTAAATTCCCTGTTTTTATCCCCATTCTCCGGGCCCGTCATTGGGAGGCATCGCCAGATGCCGTGGCAATCCGGGAAAAATGCCGTAACGTCACAACACCGGTTCAGATTGCCGCGTCGGACCTGCGTCCTCCTCGCAATGACCGCTTCGCGTCCGCTAACATTTTACGTCCTTGTTGGCCTCCTCGGGCGACTGGTAGAGCGCCGTGGGGTACTGCCCCGTGAAGCAGGCCATGCAAAGTTCCTTGCGGCTGCCCGCCTTCAACAGCGACTCGGGCGAGAGGAACACCAGCGAATCGGCGCCGATCTCCTCGCAGACCCCCGCCGTGTTCTTGCGGGCCGAGATCAGCTCCTCGCGCGTCGAGGTGTCCACGCCGTAGAAGCAGGGATCGGTCATCGGGGGACTGGCGATGCGCACGTGCACTTCGGTGGCTCCCGCCTCCTTGAGCATCGTGACGATGCGCCGCGAGGTCGTGCCGCGCACGATCGAGTCGTCGACCAGCACCACGCGCTTGCCCCTGACGATCGAACGCACGGCCGAAAGTTTCATCCTCACGCCCTTCTCGCGCAGCTCCTGCGAGGGCTGGATGAAGGTGCGGCCGATATACTTGTTCTTGATAAGTCCCATTTCATACGGCAATCCGCTCGCCTCGGCGTAACCCATCGCGGCGCTGAGGCTCGAATCGGGCACGCCGACCACGATGTCCGCCTCGGCGGGAGCCTCCTTCCAGAGCAGGCGTCCCGACTCCTTGCGGTAGGCGTGGACGTTGCAGCCGTCGATGTCGCTGTCCGGGCGTGCGAAGTAGATGTACTCCATCGAACACATTTCGTGACGCTTGTACATCGAGTAGTCGCGGCTGCGGATGCCCTGCCTGTCGATCGTCACGATCTCGCCCGGCTCGACGTCGCGCACGAACTCCGCGCCCAGCACGTCGAACGCGCACGTTTCGCTCGACACCACCCATCCGTCGCCCAGCTTGCCGATCGACAGCGGACGCAGGCCGTACTTGTCACGGCAGGCGTAGATGCGGTTGGCCGTCATAATCAGGAAGGCGAAAGCGCCTTCGAGCATGTTCAGCGCGTCGATGATCGAGAAGATGCGCGGCCGGTCGTGGTAGCGCGTCTCCTTCTTGATCAGGTGGGCCAGGATCTCGCTGTCGGAGGTCGACTGAAACAGGCTGCCCTTGTTTTCGAGGTGGCGGCGCAGCAACTCCGAATTGACGATATTGCCGTTATGCGCCAGCGCGAAGTCGCCCGTGTTGTGGCGGAAGAGGAACGGCTGGACATTCTCCATGCCGCCGCCTCCGGCCGTGGTGTAACGCACATGGCCGATGGCCGTGGAACCTTTCAGCGTGGCGAGTTTCGCCTCGTCGAAAACCTCCGTCACCAGCCCTCCGCCCTTGATGCGGCGGAACGTGCCGCTCTCGTCCACCGAGACGATGCCGGCCCCCTCCTGCCCGCGGTGCTGCAAGGCGTGGAGACCGTAATAGGTCAGCGACGCGGCGTTCGGCACTCCGTAGATGCCGAACACCCCGCACTCCTCGTGCAATTCACGGTCGCGGATCACTTCCATCATACTACCCGACGATTTTTTGCAGGCGCGCCAGAATCTCCTCGTAAGCCTCGCGGACCTTGCCCAGGTCGCGGCGGAAACGGTCCTTGTCGAGTTTCTCGTTGGTCGTGGCATCCCACAGACGGCAGGTGTCGGGCGACACCTCGTCGGCCAGCACGATCTCGCCGTCCGACGTCTTGCCGAACTCGATCTTGAAGTCCACCAACTTGATGTTCATCTTCAGGAACAGCTCCTTGAGCACCTCGTTGATCTTGGCCGTCATGGCGTACATCTCGTTCAGCTCCTCGTACGTAGCGGCGCCCAGCGCAACGGCGTGATGGTCGTTGATCAGCGGGTCGCCCAGCTCGTCCTTCTTGTAGCAAATGTCGAAAATGACGTTCGAGGGCTGCGTGCCCTCCTCGATGCCGAGACGCTGGGCCATCGAACCGGCGATGACGTTGCGCACGATCACCTCCAGCGGAATGATCGTCACCCGGCGGCAGACCTGATCGCGGTCGTTGATCGTCTCGATATAGTGGGTCTTCACGCCGGCCTTATGCAGCTCCTTGAAGATCAGGGTCGAAATGGCGTTGTTCAGCACGCCCTTGTTCTCGATCGTAGCTTTCTTGATGTTGTTGAAAGCCGTAGCGGCATCCTTGTAGTGGATGATGATCTTATCGGGATCGTCCGTGCGGAAAACCTGTTTTGCCTTGCCCTCGTAGAGCATTTCGAGCTGTTTCATGTTGTTTGGGTGTTTTTTGATTATTTGATTCGTTGTCTCATTTCATATTGAAGTCCACCACGATCGGACGGTGGTCCGAGGGGTGCCAGAAATTCGAAAGTTTGGCCGGATCGCGGACCGGCTCGGTGTAGGCGTCGGTCACCACGTCGGCATGCGTGATGCGCTCGTAGAGCGGCGGCGTGCAGTAAACGAAGTCGATGCGCGACTTGCCGCCCGTCGTGGTCTTGAACTCCCCGGGATATTTCCCGGCGATCACGTCCACATAAGGCGTGTGCCGGAGAATGTAGTCGTGCACCAGGAAACGCGTGTCGCCCGCCGGATATTTGTAGAACCAGTTGTCGCGCGACGAACGCGCGTTGAAATCGCCCATCATCATCCAGAACTGCTTTTCGGCGCCCGGAACCGAATGGATCGTATGGTTGCAGATGTATTCCATCTCCATGCGGCGGTATTTGTCGCCGCCGTTCTCGGCACGGCTCGCATCGCGGTCTTTAGCCTCGAAGGCATACCCCTGCGGCCAGGTGTGAAGCGTTACGATGTTGACCGTCTTGCCGTTCTTCTCGATGCGCGCCCAGCCCGCTCCGTGCGTCACCACGCTGTCGGGTTTCGAGCCGACGATACGTTCGACGTTCTCGATCGGGTATTTCGACGTGATCACCTGCGGGTAATTGTCGCGGTGTCCGCCCACATACCAGTATTTGTGGCCGTAACGGGCGGCCAGTTCGCCCCAGTTCCCGACCAGATAACGGTCGGCGACATCCATCTTGTCGGCCGTGCCGGTCTTGTAGATCGACTGCGCCTCGCACCAGACGCAGACGTCCGGATCGTACGCCCTGACCCACTCCACGAACTTGTCGTAGTTGTCGCCCTGCCCGGACCACATTCCGTTCTGAATGTTCCAGTACAGCAGGCGCATGTTGTTTTTCGGGTTCTTCGGGTTTTTCCGGGCATGAACGCAGACCGGAGCGAGCATCGCCGCAAGAAGCAGCACGCCGCAAAATCGGAACAGGGAGGTTTTCATCGGTTATCGTTTTTTTAAGGTTATTGCACTTTGCGGAAATAGGCCACGGCATTGGCGAACAACGACTGCTGCTTGTTGCCGGCGATGTTCTTGAACAAGTTGTTTTCGTAACGCTCCGTGTGGCCCATCTTTCCAAGAATCAACCCGTTCTGCGAGATGATGCCCTCGATGGCGTACGACGATCCGTTGGGGTTCCAGGGAGCCTCTGCCGTGGGGTTCCCTGCGGCATCGGCGTACTGGAAAGCCACCTGCCCGTTGGCGAACAGCTCGCGGGCAAGCTCCTCGCTCACCACGAACTTGCCCTCGCCGTGGCTGACGGCAATCGAATGCAGTTCACCCGGACGGAAGCCGCGGAGCCACGGGGAAGCGGTCGTCGCGACGCGCGTCGAGACGATCTGCGAAATATGACGGTTGACGTCGTTGCGGAACAGCGTCGGCGACTCTTTGGTGACCATGCCCAGACGTCCGTAAGGCAAAAGGCCCGACTTGACCAACGCCTGGAAACCGTTGCAGATGCCCAGGATCAGGCCTCCGCGGTCGGTCAAAGCGTGGATTTCGTCGCGAATATCCTTATTGTTCAACACATTGACAATGAATTTGGCGCTTCCGTCGGGTTCGTCGCCCGCCGAGAAACCGCCTGCGAGCACGAAGATGTGCGCCCGGCGGATATGCTCCTTCATTTCGGCGATCGAGCGCAAAACGTCGTCGCCGGCGATGTTGCACAAGACGCTCGTCCGGACCTCGGCCCCCGCCGCGCGGAACGCCTTGGCGGTGTCGTAGTCGCAGTTCGTGCCGGGGAACACCGGAATATAGACCACCGGGGTCTCGACCGCCTCGCCGGGATAAACGAACGTTTTCGGGGCGGGTGCGGAGGTCATCACCTCCGCCGAGTTCCGGCCCTTGTCGGGGTAAACGGCCGCAAATTTCTCCGTATTGGCCTTGTAAAGCTCTTCGAGCGGCATCTTCACCCCGTTGACCGTCAGCGCCTCCTCGGCGACGGTGAAGCCCAGCAGTTCGGCATGCGGATATTCCAACGTGCCCTCGCACTCGACGAGGATCGAACCGTAGGCGTATTCATACAATTTCGGCTCGTCGAGGGTGATCTCCGCGCCGACGCCGTTGCCGAAAGCCATCTTGGCAAGGCCCTCTCCGACGCCGCCGAAGCCCACGGACCACGCCGAGAGGATTTTCCCGGACTCGATCCGCCCGCTGACGAACGCAAAGTTCTCCTTCAGCTGCGCCGTGTCGGGCATCCGGTTCTCCAGCGGAGTATGGCGGACGAGGTAAATGCGATGTCCTGCGCCTTTGAGGTCGGTGGAAATGACCTTCGAAGCGTCGACCGTCGTGATGCCGAAGGCCATCAGCATCGGCGGAACGTTGATGTCCTGGAACGTGCCCGACATCGAGTCCTTGCCGCCGATCGAAGGCAGGCCCAGTTCGACCTGCATCTTCAGCGCACCGAGCAGCGCGCCGAGCGGCTTGACCCACGACTCGGGATTCCGGGTCATACGCTCGAAATACTCCTGATAGGAGTAGCGCATCCTCTCGTAACGCGCACCCGCGGCCACGACCTTCGCCGCAGCTTCCACGACGGCATAGGCCGCGCCGTGGTAGGGACTCCACGAAGCCACGTAGGGGTTGTAGCCGAAGGCCATGATGCTGGCCGTGTCGGTATAGCCGTCCGTGGGGAGTTTCTGCACCGAGACCTGCGTCTCGCTGCGCTGCATGCGGCCGCCGAAGGGCATCAGCACCGTCGAGCGGCCGATCGTCGCGTCGAACATCTCCACGAGGCCCCGCTGCGAGACGACATTGTTATCCTTGAGGTTGTTCGTAAAACGCTCGGCGAGGGTCTCCCCCGCCACTTCACGGGCAAAGGGATCGCGGTTTTCCACCGCGCCGATCCGCGCCTCGGCATAATGCTTCGCCCCGGCGCTGTCGATGAATTCGCGCTTGAGGTCCACGACCTTCCTGTCCCCGTTGAACATCCGCATGCGCGCCGTGTCCGTCACGTCGGCCACGTGCACCGCCTCGATGTTCTCCTCGCGGCAGTATCCCATGAACTCCTCCATGTCCTTCGCCTCGACCACCACCGACATGCGTTCCTGCGATTCGCTGATGGCGAGTTCCGTGGAGTTCAGACCGCTGTACTTGGTCTTCACGCGATCGAGGTAGATGTCCAGCCCGTCGGCCAGTTCGCCGATGGCGACGCTGACGCCGCCCGCACCGAAATCGTTCGATTTCTTGACGAGGCGCGTCACCTCCGGACGGCGGAACAGCCTCTCGAGCTTGCGCTCCTCGGGGGCGTTGCCCTTCTGCACCTCGCTGCCGCAGGTTTCGAGCGACTTGGCGTCGTGCTCCTTCGAAGAGCCGGTCGCACCGCCGATGCCGTCGCGGCCCGTGCGGCCGCCGAACATGATGATTTTATCGCCCGGTGCGGGACGCTCGCGGCGGACGTTCGCAGCCTTCACGGCCCCCACCACAGCCCCCACTTCGAGGCGTTTGGCGACATAGTCGTCGTGATAAATCTCGCGGACATGGGTCGTAGCCAGTCCGATCTGGTTGCCGTAGCTCGAATAACCCGCCGCGGCCTTCTTCGAAATGACGCTCTGGGGCAGTTTTCCGGAAAGGGTCTCCGACACAGGCAGGTAAATGTTTCCCGCGCCCGTTACGCGCATCGCCTGATAGACGTAGCTGCGGCCCGACAGCGGGTCGCGGATGGCGCCGCCCAGACAGGTCGAAGCCCCGCCGAACGGTTCGATCTCGGTCGGATGGTTGTGGGTTTCGTTCTTGAACTGCAACAGCCACTTCTCGGTCCGCCCGTCTACATCGACGTCGATGTAGACCGAGCAGGCGTTGTTCTCCTCCGAGACCTCCAGATCGTCCAACAGGCCTTTCTGCCGGAGGTAGCGCGCGCCGATGGTCGCCATATCCATCAGACAGAGGCTCTTGTGCTCACGGCCCAGTTCGCGGCGGATACGCAGGTACAGCGCCAGCGAATCTTCGATCTCCTCCTTGGCGAACGACTCCTCGACGGTGATGCCCTCCAGCTCGGTCGTGAAGGTCGTGTGGCGGCAGTGGTCGCTCCAGTAAGTGTCGAGGATGCGCAGCTCGGTTTCGTAGGGATCGCGCCCCTCCGAACGGAAGTATTTCACCACCTCGCGCAGGTCGTCGGCGTTCATCGCCAGACCCATCGTCTTGCAGTAAGGCTCCAGTTCGGAATCCGCCATCTCCCGGAACCCTTCGAGCACCCCGACGGGCTTCACTTCGGCCTGCTCCATGTCGCTGAGCACCGAGAGGTCCTTCTCACGCGATTCGACGGCGTTGATGTAGTAATGCCGGATCTTCGCCAGCTCCCCGTCGGTCGTCTTGTCATCGAAAACGAGCAGCCTCGACGAGCGGATGTCGACCCGGGCCTCGGGATCGATCAGCCGCACGCAGTCGACGGCCGAAGCGGCGCGCTGGTCGAACTGCCCGGGCAGATACTCCACGGCGATATACTTGCGCCCCGCGAGGTCGAACGTGTCGGTCACCGAGTCGGTCACCACCTCGCCGAAAACCGTATAGCGGCTCTTTTCCAGCAGCTCTTCGCTGAAGCCGAAAAGGTCGTAGACGCAGAGCAGGCGCACCTCGCCCAGCGACAGGTTCAGATTGGTGTTCAGCTCGCGGCGCAGGCTCTCGGCCTCGACCCGGAAGCGGGGTAATTTCTCGACAAAAATGCGGTAATTGGTCGTATTATTCATTTATCTCTGTTTGTATTTCATTCATCGTTCAGCGGCTCAATACGCCGTTATCACGTCCTTCGGCCGTGTACGTAAGCGCCCCCCGGAGGGGACCTGCCTGCGGGACGGCTCGATCGGTTATTTCACAAAACGTCCGGCCCATTCGGCCTCGAACCGTGCGGCATCCATCCCCACGAACGTGATGTGGCCCATCTTGCGCTTGGGACGGCTCTCCGTCTTGCCGTAGAGGTGGACATATACGCCCGGGAGGTTCTCCGCGGCGATTCGCTCCGCGGCTTCGAGATCCTGTCCCAGAATGTTTTTCATCACCGTGGGAGCCACCGGCTGCGGCTCCTGCAAAGGCTCCCCGACCAGATAGCGGACCAGTTCGCGGAACTGGTTCGTGGTCGCGCCTTCGATGGTGTAGTGACCCGAGTTATGCGGGCGCGGGGCCATCTCGTTGAAGTAGATTTCACCGCCCTTGATGAAATACTCGATGGCCAGGATGCCCCGATAGCCGCAATCGCGCATGAAACGCTCGCTCTGGGCCTTCATGCGCGCCAGCACCCCGAAATCGACTTCGGCAGGTACGATGCACAAATCCAGAATCCCGTCGCGGTGGACATTGCGCCCCACGGGAAAACTCACGACCCGCTCGCCGTCCGCCACCATCACGATGCTGGCCTCGGAATCGAACGGCACGAACTCCTCCAGGATGCAGGGAACCGCAAGCAGGGGCAGCGCCCCGGCGATGTCGGCCTCCGTCTTCAGCACCCGCTGCCCGTGGCCGTCGTAGCCCAGCGTGCGGGTTTTCAGCACGGCGGGAAGCCCCAGCCGCCGCACGGCTTCGCGCAGCGACGCTTCGTCGTCCACGGCCTCGAAACCGGGCGTGCGCAGCCCGTGGTCGCGGGCGTTCGACTTCTCGCGCAGGCGGTCCTGCGAATCGTAAAGGGGTTTGTAGCCCTGCGGGATGTTGTATTTCCCGCACAGCGGAATCAGAATATCCCCCGGTACGTTTTCGAATTCATAGGTCACCGCGTCGCTGCGGCGGCACAGTTCCTCGAGCGCCGCGGCATCGTCGTAGGCCGCAACGATATGATCGTCGCAAACGTTGAACGCCGGAGCGTCGGCCGCCGGGTCGAGGCACACGGTGCGCACGCCCAGTTCCCGCGCCTGCTCGGCGATCATCAGCCCCAGCTGACCGCCACCTATGATACCGATGGTCTTCATTAATCCGCCTTTATGTTGTTTATTCGTCATTCGTTGTTTTACTTTCGACCGTTGTCATTCGCGGCGTGCCGCCGCGTTTACCAGTCTGCCCCATCCCAACCCCCTCTCTCGGGAGGAGCTTGTCGCACGCGGTTGGAAATTTCCCAACTATATTTCAGCCTTCAGCACATCCGCGGTCTGTTTGGCGCGGAAGGCGTCGAGTTTCGCCGCCAGAGCGGCATCCTGCAAAGCGAGGATCGACACGGCGATCAGCGCGGCGTTCTTCGCCCCGTTGATGGCCGTCGTGGCCACGGGAACGCCCGCGGGCATCTGCACGATCGACAGCAGCGAGTCCAGCCCGTTCAGGGCGCGCGACTTCACGGGAACGCCCACCACGGGCAGCGGAGTCATCGAGGCCACCATGCCCGGCAGGTGCGCCGCGCCGCCGGCCCCGGCGATGATCACGCCGATACCGCGCTCCCTGGCCGTCTTGGCGTATTCGCACAGCAGATCGGGCGTGCGGTGAGCGCTGACCACCCGTTTTTCGAAATCGACACCGAACGCTTCGAGCATAGCGACGGCTTCGGCCATCACCTCGTAATCGCTCACAGAGCCCATAATCACGCCTACTTTCATATGAATTCGTTTTTTATATCACTTAAAACCCGTCTCTTGAGCGGACGGAGAACCGGCGCCGGAACGCCCCGACCTGCCACCGCCCCTGAATCCCGTCTTTCGGACGGGTGAAAAAAGCAGACCGCCACGACATCGCATGTCATGGCGGTCTGGTATCTATCCGAGCACCCCACGAGCAGGCATCTGCTGCCCCAGGGACGCTGCACGTCGCATCTGCTGCTGACACGCCCGCGAATAGAAGGCAGCGGCCTGGCCCTGCTGTTTCTTTCGTTCGCGTTGGTCGATATTGCAGCCTGAATTCATGGGAATTAACCTAACAGTTGTAAAAACAACGTTACAAAAGTAGCGCTTTTCGACATACTTTCAAAATTCCCGGACAGATTCTATCGACAATTTATCGACAATCCTCCCGGCTCATCAAATAGGGCGCATCCCCGGGCTTCGCGCCCCGGTCTTTGTCAGGCTCCGGCTGCATCCCGAAAGCGATCTTTGCGCCGCCGAGCAACTCGCCGTATTCGAGGAACGTCTTCCCGGTGACCTTGCCGTCGACGGTCATCCGTCCCACATAACGGTTTTCAGCGCAGTTCTGCGGGGCGTCGATCTCCACGGTCTGGCCGTTCTCCAGATGGATCGCCGCTTTCCGGAACAGCGGGGAGCCGACCGCATACTCGTCCGATCCCGGGCACACGGGATAGAATCCCAGAGCCGAGAAGACATACCACGCCGAGGTCTGTCCGTTGTCCTCGTCGCCGCAGTAGCCGTCGGGCTTCGACGAATAGAGGCGGTCCATCACCTCGCGCGTCCACCACTGCGCCTTCCACGGCTGGCCGACGTAGTTGTAGAGGTAGATCATGTGCTGCGCCGGCTGGTTGCCGTGGGCGTAGTTGCCCATGTTGGCCACCTGCATCTCGGTGATCTCGTGGATGCGGAATCCGTAGTAGCTGTCGTCGTAGATCGGCGGCACGACGAATACCGAGTCGAGCATCTGGACGAACTGCTCCCGGCCGCCCATCAGGTCGACGAGCCCCTCGACGTCGTGGAATACCGACCACGTATAATGCCACGAGTTACCCTCGGTGAAGGCGTCGCCCCACTTGTAGGGGCTGAACGGCGCCTGGAACTTGCCGTCCCTGAGGCGGCCGCGCATCAGGCGGGTCTCGGGGTCGAAGACATTGCGGTAGTTCCGGGCACGCGCCGCCCACTTGTCCAGTTCGGCCTGGGGACGGTTCAGTTTCTTCGCCACCTGCAGAATACACCAGTCGTCGTAGGCGTATTCGAGCGTACGTGCCACGTTCTCGGGAATGTTCACGTCGTAAGGAATATATCCCAGCTCGTTGTAGTACTCGTGCCCCCAGCGTCCGGTCGACGCAACGGTCGGGTGCACGTGCTCCGTGGCGTACACCATCGCATCGTAGAGCACCCCGAGGTCTTTGTCGTTCGTGCCCTTCACCACGGCATCGGCCACGACCGAAGCGGAATTGTTGCCCACCATGCAGCCGCGGTGCCCGGGCGACGCCCATTCGGGCAGGAAACCGCTCTCACGGGCGGCGTTGGCGAGTCCCTGCTGGATTTCGGCGTTCACGGACGGGTAAACGAGGTTCAGCAGCGGGAAGAGGCTGCGGAAGGTGTCCCAGAACCCGGTGTCGGTATACATGTAGCCGGGGAGCACCTCGCCGTTGTAGGGGCTGTAATGCACGACCTCGCCCTGGTCGGTCACCTCGTAGAACTTACGCGGGAAGAGCACCGAGCGGTAGAGGCACGAATAGAACGTACGGTACTGGTCGTCCGTACCGCCCTCGACCTCGATGCGTCCCAGCACATCGTCCCAGCGCGCCTGCGCCTTGGACTTCACCGTTTCGAAATCGTCGCTGCCCAGCTCCCGGAGGTTCTGCAACGCCTGCTCGGGAGAAATGAACGACGACGCCACGCTGGCGCATATCTGCTGGCCGCGGCGGGTTGCGAAATGCACCTTGGCCACGGCATGTTCGCCCGTGACGGACTTCTGCCCTTCGGGATAGAGCAGGTTGCTGCCGGGTTTGTATCCGTCCGGGGCATCGGTCAGCTCGATGGCGCTGAACGGCGTATCGAAGCGCACGACGAACCAGTTGCGGAAATTCTCCGGCACACCGCCGCTGTTGCGCGTGGTA
>OLRA01003389.1_pt1 | contig 14021 bp, 10 predicted proteins | sample 1673011 | NCBI WGS metagenome assembly OLRA01 (sample SAMEA3136746, study PRJEB25190) | human gut metagenome | reverse complement strand
AACTCATATGAAGGGTTCTCGGAATTGGTGTCGCCGTCAGCGTCAGCACATCAATATCATTTTTCATCTGCTTTAATTTTTCTTTGTGCGTCACACCAAACCGCTGTTCCTCGTCAATCATCAAAAGTCCCAGATTCTTATAAGAAACACTTTTGCTTAGAAGCCTGTGAGTTCCAATGACAATATCAACACTGCCCTTTTTCAAACCCTCAATCGTTTTTTTCTGCTCCGACGGTGTTCGCAGACGGCATAATAATTCCACGTTAATTCCGTAATCTCTCATGCGCTGTGAAAAAGTATTGTAATGCTGTGCCGCGAGAATCGTTGTCGGCACTAAAAAGGCAACCTGGCAGCCATCCATCACCGCCTTAAACGCGGCACGAATCGCAATCTCTGTCTTGCCATAGCCAACATCGCCACAAATCAAACGGTCCATAATGCGGCTGCTTTCCATATCTGCCTTTGTCACCTCAATTGCCTTTAACTGGTCTTCCGTCTCCTCATATGGGAAAAGTTCTTCAAATTCTTTCTGCCAGACCGTGTCTTTTTCAAAACAATGTCCTTTTTTTGCCTGCCTTTTGGCATACAGTTCGACAAGTTCTCCAGCAATCTCCTTAACCGCACCTTTCACCCTCGTTTTGGTCTTTTTCCATTCCGGCGAATTCAAGCGGTTCAGCTTTGGAACTTTGGCATCACTTCCCGCATATTTTTGCAGCACTTCAAGCGATGTCGCAGGCACATACAAATTACTTCCTGCCGCATACGCCACCTTGAGATAATCTTTTGTCACATGGTCTTTTTCAATTTTTTCAATTCCCTGATAAATGCCAAGGCCATGATTTTCATGAACTACATAATCACCGATTTTTAAGTCGTTAAAACTGTGAATCGCAGCACCATTATACTGCTTTACTTTTCGTTTTTTCTTTTTCTTTGCGCCGAAAATATCACCTTCTGTGACAACGACAAAACGAAGCGTGGGATACTCAAATCCTCTTCGCAGATTTCCTCTTGCCACCATGATTTCTCCCGGCATGATTTCACGCTCAAAATTTCCTTCATAAGATGCCGTCAAATCAAAATCCTGCAAGTCCTCACACAGTCTGCGCCCTCTTGTCTCCGACCCAGACAGCAAAAGCACACGGTATCCTTTTTTCTTAAACCGCTGTAAATCCTTTGCCAGCATCGAAAAATTATTGTTATAGGAAGGTGCCGCCTGCACAGAAATGAAAAATTTGTGCTTCACGGTCAAATCGGAAACCGGCGTATCAAGAGTCGTCAGCAAAACAAGCGGATTGTCCTGCAGCCGTTTCATCACTTCCGGTAAAGAATACAAAATGTCCATCTGTCGGGGCAGAATATATCCCTTTTCCAATCTCGTACTCATGCTCTCTCGAAACTCATATTCCACCGTCTCCGCACGCTCTACTAAACGCGCCGGCTCATCAAGAAAAACAAGCGTTTTTCGATGGACAAAATAATCAAAAAAGGAAACGACGTGCTTTTCAAAATACAAAATATAACTTTCAAGATTTACCATGCCGTGATAAGCATGAAATGTTTCCTCAAAACTCTCAATGTTCTGGCGAAGTCTTGCTGCTTCTTCATTTTTCCCCTGCTCTTTTAACTCTTTTACGGTCTTTTCCATATCAAGCCGTATTTCCCTAAGGCCTCTCACCGCGGTATCTTCGGTCATAAACACTTCTGCCGCCGGGTAAATTTCGATTTCCGAAAGGTCTTCCACGGAACGCTGGCTCTCCACATCAATCCGGCGAATCGTATCAACTTCATCATCCCACAAATCAATTCGGCACGGGCACTCCTCAGTCAACGGATAAATATCTATAATCCCGCCCCTTACCGAAAATTCGCCTTCACTTTCCACCTGGGAAACATTTGCATATCCCATTGCGGAAAGTTTATGCTGCATCTCTTCTAAATCAAGCAAATCACCCGGTTCAATCCGAATCCGCTTGCTTTCATATTTTTCATAAGGCACACAGGCATCCATACCCGCATCAATCGTCGTGATAATAGTCACCGGTTTGTCTCCGGCAAGCGCCTGAATTGCCTTTAACCGCTCTGCCACAATGGCACTTCCGTGGACGTCTGCGCTATAGAAAATCAAATCCTTCGCCGGATAATACATCACATTTTTATCATACAAACGATAATCCTCTAAAAGCTCTCTGGCACGGATTTCGTTGTACGTGACAATTAGGCGGACGTCAGCCAAATCTTCCATGCCGTAAATCATATGACACTTCTGCGCTTCCATACCGCCCACTACGGTGACCGGAGTCTCCCCCTTATCAACCGCAAGCCTTAATTGGGTATATTCCTCCATTTCACGGAGGGGTGCTAATAATGTCTCCACCGTTTACTCTCCTACTTTCTTTCCATTTACCGCATTCATTGCCGTCTTTACATCTTCCTGCAAAATGGCCAGAAGTCCCTCTTCTGCCAATGCAAACACATCGCGGATTTTTGCATCATCTTCTTTGCTAAAACGTCCCAACACATGTTTTACCAAATCTCCATTTTCCGGTTTTGCCCCCACGCCAATTTTAATTCTCGGAAATTCCTGCGTTCCCAGATGTGCAATAATACTTTTGATTCCATTGTGCCCGCCCGCACTTCCTTTTGGGCGAATCCTCACCTGTCCGACCGGCATACTGATATCATCGTAAATAATCACGATTTCATCCGTCGTCAACTTGTAATAATCCATGAGTGCACGCACACTCTCTCCACTCAGATTCATATACGTCTGCGGCTGCACAAGCATAACCTTCTGCCCCTCAATCACACCTTTTCCAACAATCGCTTTTCCTTCTTTACTGCGAAGTGCAATTCCGTATTTATCACTCAGATAAGTCACCATATCAAAACCAATATTATGTCTCGTCGCTGCATATTCCGTTCCCGGATTTCCAAGTCCAACAATTAAAAACATTTTCCTCATCCTTTCCGTTACCAACACGTAACGCCCGGCGGCATCCTAAGATACCCCCGGGTCAATTTTATTTTCTTAGATTCTGGTTGTATTTTCTTACATGTAATAGTGATAATATCCCGAATGGTCAAAAATATTATACACGGTTCCTGCTATCGCAAATCCGACAATTAAAAGGATTATCACAAGAACTACCGTAATTAAAAGCCAGCAAAAATAGGACCTTGCGTAGTTTCTCAAATTAATACGGTTTGTACCACCAACGGCAAATACAATTGCAAAAATAAATCCAATAATCGGAATGCTGAACAGTAATGTATATAAGAAATAACTCCATGCGCCAAGCGGTGTATAATCAAACCGCGGGTCGTAATTCCGTATCGGAATGTTATTTGGCTGCGGTGGCGTCTGATATGCCTGTCCAAACTGATTGTTCGGTTGCGGCGTCGGTTCCGGTTGCGGCGTCGGGTCCGATTGCGACTGTGATGCTGTCGTTTTCTCCACATTCACATTCTCAGTTTCAATTTTCTTTACAGGCGTGCCACATTCCGGACAAAATAAAGCCCCCTCATTTAATGGTTTCCCACAATTTCCACAAAACATGGTTTATCCTCCTTATTTCCTTCATCTTACTTGTGGTTTTTATTGTAACATATCCGGCTTGTTTTGCAAACACGGAAAAGAACATTGAGGAAAAAAGAATTATTACTTTAGACAATGCTTTATTTCATCCAGTGAAACCTGATAATGTGTAATCTTTGCGGTTTTCTTCTTTACAAGAACAGCAACCTTTATATCCAGATACTTCTCCGTATAGGAATTGCCCGGTATAAATTCTTTGCCTATCTTTTCTGCATAATTTTCATTATAAACGGTTTCTTCTTTTGTCTTCACTCCGTTTTCTTTGGCAAATTGAATCCGTTTTTGCTCCGGCAGTTCATTCCATTTTTTCATGATTTTATGCATTTGTGTAACCTGCGTATCACGCGTGTCCTCACTCTGCGTTTCGCCCTGCGCCATTTTGAACGCTTCCTGCGCTTTATCTTCATTTGCCTTTGTCTTATCCAATGACACTTCAAATAAAACACTGACACCTTTGTACTTCGGATTTACCGAAATCTCTCCTGTCTTTTTATTGTAACAGAAGTTTTCAGCGCCCGGTGCCCGGTCACTCACACCTAAATAAACACCATGATTTGCAAAAATATCGAGATTATCACACTCATAAATATAATAGCGGATACCATCAATTAACTGGCTTTCCGAACTTCCGCCCATGATAAAAAGATTATACTGCCACGGTGCCTTTCCCTTTACAAAAGGCGATGCAATCATCCGTTCATCCTTTTTCTTTGTATTTTCTACTGCCACAACATAATACGATTTTTCCTTCGACACACCGGAATTAATCTCCTCGTCAAGCAATTTCTTTCCGCTCACTTTTCCGAGATAACTAATTTTATAGTCACCTGACTTTTTCGTTACGACCTGCTCCGATAATCCCGCAAATTCTTTTGCCAGCCTATCATTTCCCATCTGCTCTGCTGCCTCATTTGCCGTGAGCAAATGAACCGCTGCATAGGCCGTCGTTCCACCAACAAGCAGGCACAACGCAATGACCGCTGCTTTCATAAAATGACTGCCGGCAAAATTTCTCCGGCGTTTCTGTAAAATTGCTTGATAAATCTTTTCTTTATCCTCCTTTGAGCACTCCATTTTCTGATAAATATCTTTAATCTCCATTTCTATTCCTCCCTGGTCTGATATACACTGCCTTGATTAACTCCGACAGCATTTCCTTCATTCAATTCCTGTTTCAACAATTTCTTTGCTTTCTGCAAATACGTTCGTATCGTAGATTCCGGCTTTTTCAATAATTTTGCAATCTGCACACTATTATAGCCCTCGTAATAATAAAGATACACAACGGTTTTGTACTTCACCGGGAGATTTAACACAAGTTGAAGCATTTCAATTTCATATTCATCGTAACACCCTTTTGTCTCCTCATTTTCCTGCCAGCTTCGATTTTTCCGCCACCAATGCTTCAAAATATTTTTGCAGACATTTCCTGCTGTGACAAGAAGCCACCCTTTTACATGTTCTTCCTCTTTCACGCGCTCCATTGCCTGATAAAAGCGGCAAAAAGTTTCCTGCACGGCATCCTCCGTATCCATCTTATTTTTCATATACGAAAAGCAAAGCCGGTACACATCCTGCATATAAGCATCGTATACCTTTTGAAATCTCGCTTCCTTATCGACGTCGTATAAAGAATGTTCCACTTTCATCCCTCCTTTCACTTAATATACAATTGGCAATGGATTTGCGTCGAGTTTTTTTCTTATTTTTCAAAAAAACTTTCGGTTGGCCCCAAATAGGATTCCGGAAGTTCCTTGTCTTTTTCCCATAACACAATCCGTTCCAGAACAATTGCCGGGCTCATGCCGTAAAAATAAAGGCGGTTGCATCCCTTTTTACATATCGCTTCCGTTTCCGTAATTTTAATCTGCTCATACGCTTCTTTCTGCCACTGAGCACTGGTAAAAAAAGGCTTATCCTCTTCTTTCACCGTATTGATTATTTTCACATTTCCCTCGTTCAATGAATATCCAAGATACTGCCTGCTCTCATTTGTCACCGGAGTTGTTGGTGCCAGATAAAAACGCAGGTTGTACTCGCCGCCTTCCGGCACATAAAAATCATAGGCAATCCATGGGCGGTCATTTTCCCCGTAAAAATCCTTTGTCACAGGATATACTTTTACCGCCGTGTCCGTTCTGCCATACGGAGAAAGTGTTATAAATCCAGTATTTTTTACATCTTTTTTCGCTGTGTAGTGACCGGCATCCATTGCCACACGTCCATTATCCCAAAGAAAATATCCGGATGGATACTTCTTTTCTTCTTCTGCCTCAATATGGATTTCTGCCTCGCCATACCCGACATTTTTCACAAAAAATTTGCCTGTCTCTTTTCCCTTTAACTGCGATTTGTCAATTGTAACCGTGATATGTTCTGTCTTAGCAACTGTTCCCTGTTTTTTAGAAAAATGAAGCCACGGGCAATCCGTGTGAATTTCATATTGGACTTCTTTTTCACTGCCACAGGCAATTTCAAAAGCTATTTCTGATACATCCTTTCTCATGGCATCCCGCCAGACAAGCGGACGCTCGCACCAGAAACCACCTGTGAGATAGTGCTCATCATTTTTCTTTGCTACAATCATCCTCGGCTCATCTGCCGGATAAGCATAAGTGCGGAGCGGATACTGGCAGTTTTCATCGTTCCAGTTTTCATCACGGAATCCAATATGTTTGGATAAACCAAAGCCATAAAAAGCGCCATCGTCAATTTCGTGATAATCTTTTACATACTCCTTATCCGCTTTGATACATGCTAAAACTTCATCTGCCAAATCATTGGCTTCCATGCGGTTTTGCTTTGCATAGAGTTTATTGCGCCCGGCAAGAATCCACATTTTCATCAAGTTTGCTGTACCGCATACCGGAAAATAAAACAAGGAAACAAATGCACCTAACATTTCTATTGGGCATGCTCTTCGTGCCTCTTTTGCTGTGTTGAGCAGTTTTTCACAACACCTCAAAACATCCTCCGCTTCAAAAAAATGTACCGGATGATATACCCGCTCATTCATTACTTCATGTTTTCTCCTTGCCAGCAGCCGGTTATAATCCCATAAGGCTTCTGTCATCCGGGAAAGTATGCTTTCCTCAAAACAGGCAGCGAACTGTGTCCTCAGCCATTTCTTCGTATATTCTTTTGTAATCGCTGCATCCCTTCCGCCCCATTTACCAATATCATATGCCAAATCCAGGAAAAAGGAAAGACCGTATTCCTGGGTCCCGATATCTCCAATGTTAGTAACCCAGATTTCCTGCACACCAAATTCATATGCCGCAGTCATCTGCTCCCACAATTTAGGCAGATACGTTGAACCAATCCACTCAAACGCCATCGGTCCACCATGCATATCCATATGATAATACATTCCGTAACCGCCCTTGTGATTTCGCATCGCTTTTGTCGGCAGTGTGCGCGCTGCGCCCTGATTATTATCGCTAAGCATCAGTGTCACACCCTCTAATTCCGGTTCATCCAATAGCCCTTTTGTCTTTTCATCCCCATAAAAGAATGCCTCAACCTCCGTAAAAAGTACCATCATGCGCGGAACTTCATCCAAGTTTTCATTGATTGTTTCTCTTATTAACTGATTCTGCGTCTTTAACACACGGCGCAAAAGATTGACATTGTCCTCCATTGTTGCATCTGCACCGAGAATTGCCGTGTCATTTTCACCGCGCATTCCCATTGTAATCACATTTTCAAAGGAGCGGTTGCGAATCAGTCCGTCCCGCCAAAAATTCGTAATTCCATCTTCATTCGTAAGAAAACTCCATGCGTCACCATACGGCGAATCTTCCCCCCGCATTTTTCCGTATTCCGCACCCGCCCGCATACACGGCTCATGGTGGGATGTTCCCATAACAACGCCTAATTCATCCGCTAACTCAGCACTTTTTAAGCCCGGACCATCCAAATTAAAATTGGACGCCCACATGGCTGGCCACAAATAATTTCCCTTTAATCGAAGAAGCAGTTCAAACACACACTCATAACACGCTGCATTAATTCCGCTAAAATGCTTGTCTGCCCAAGTGCCAAATGCCGGCCACTCATCGTTAATAAAAAATCCACGGTATTTCACCGACGGTTCCTTTGAAACAAAAGAATCTTTCTCTGTCAAAATCACATATTCTCTGCGTTTTGGCAGCACATGATTCCAGTTGACAAGCGGTGATACGCCCAATTTTTCCGACAAATAAAACAACCCGTAAATCGTGCCTCGTTTGTCGCTTCCTGCAATCACAAGCGCGGATTTGACTCCTTCCATCGGGTTTTCCACAACTTGAAATAAATACACTTCTCTCTTTCCGCGAACCCCCGACAATTCCAGCTTTCCCGCACTTTCTAACATATCTAATCTTTTACTTTTCCCAATGGTTCCGTACAAAATAACGGTCTGGCTTTTCGGGCTGTCACCCGCGCAAATAGCCGGCTTTTTTCCAAATACCTTTTCCATATCATTTCTTACATAGCCCGCCACTCGTTTCACGCCCTGCCACGCACTTTTTTCCTCCAAAAACTCAATTTCTTGATTGATTACTATATTTACCATATTCCGGACCTCCTAACTATTTCTTGTCATCCTTTCAATTCTATAGTAAAATTATAGCATCTTGTTTTTGCAATAAATACATAGATTCATACATAAACATTGCAAAATCCTACTTATTGAAATAAATTTACCGGAGGTGATTATATGACTCATCCATTTTTTTCAGAATTAAATGAAACGCTCATTTGCGAACACAAAACAAATAGTTGGAATACGGATGATACGACGCCCTATCACTGCCACGATGGATATGAAATTTTGGTTTTTATAGGAGGCCACGCTTCCTTTTTTGTTGAAAATGATGGCAAAATTCTTGAACCGGGCGATATTGTCTGCTGCCCGCCAGGTGCGTTTCACCGCGCCATGCCTCTTCAGGATAAAGCATATGACCGCTTTTTAATTGCCATTCCTCATGAACAATTAGAAAAATTGAATACCGTAAATACAAATCTGGCCTCCTGTTTTTTTCGTGGGCGTGCCTCGCTTCCTCTGCTCCATCCGTCACAGAATACGTTCCAAAAAATATTATCCTGCTGTAGAGAACTGGAACAATGCCTGGCAGAACACATCTATGGCTGGGATGTTTTGTGTACAGCGCTTTTAAGTCAGATTTTGGTGATGTTAAATCAGGAAAAAGCAGTCCTAAGTGCACCTTCTTTTTCCAATCCTATCCCACCTCTCGTTTCCGAAATTTATGACTATATTGATAAAAACTTTACGGATACTTTAAGTGTCTCGCAGTTAGCAGTGCATTTTCACCACAATGCGGACTACTTAACCCGTGTATTCCAGCGTTTCAGTGGATATACAATCAAGCAGTTCATCCTTTTAAAACGAATTTCCTACGCAAAAGAATTGCTACAAAAAGGGCATTTGCCAAACGATGTCTGTTTCTTATGCGGCTTCCAGAACTACTCCAATTTTTCACGCTGTTTCCATAATCATCTGGGATTGTCGCCAAGAAAGTATCAACAGTCTCTGTCAGAGCGAACCTTGTAAAAAAAATTTTCTCATGCTATACTTAGTTTGTTACTGGAATTTTTTTACAGGGAGGATTTATATGAAACGAAGAATAAATATTTTATGTCTTATCGCACTTTTGCTTTCTTTTGTTCTGCCATACACACCGGCTGCTGCAAAAGCGCCCGCCATGAAACGTCATCTGACGCTTACCGTAGGACAAAAAACAACACTCAAAATTTCCGGCGGAATTATCCGCAAAAAATCCTTCAAGAGTTCAAAAAAGAGTATCGTATCGGTAACTTCTAAAGGAAAACTTACTGCCAAAAAAGCAGGTCAATGTAAAATTACGGCAACCATCCAGTGGAAACCGAAAAAGAGTTTCCGCAAATTTTTCAAGAAAAAATTATACTGCCAAGTTACCGTACAAAACAAAAAAGAAAGCGGTCTTACCTTTCGCTCAAACCGCCTCCTCACAGAACACTTTTTGAAACATGGTGCCGAGTTTCCTTATTCATCCGCCGCCGAGTATCTGCGCGGAGCAAATCGGGTAATAAAAGACCAAAATGCTCTCCATAAAGCGGAAGCCGAAGACGGTGATGATGTTTATTATTTAGCTGCTGCCAATGAAATTGTTTTTGTTTCCACAGACGGCTACATCCGAACTTACTTTAAACCAAACGATGGAATCGACTATTTCAACCGCACCTAGTATTAATCCTGATTTTTCGGAACCGCCAAAAGCGTAAGCGCAAATGGCAGAATTGCGCAGAAAAACAAACCGATTAGTGCCACCAGATAGTGACGGAAGAAAATAAATAAAACAACATATAAAATTAACAGGAAACACTGCAGCGCAAGAAGCAGTGTTTTTACCTGCCTGTATTTTTTCTCATCCAGATTTTTTTCCAGTTCAAAACCATTCATTAAGATTCCTTTTTCCTGACTTGTTACCGCCGTATGAACTGCACTTATAATAAGTGCCAGTGTACCAATCACATAAATTGCTATTGCTCCATGCCATTCCATACAAACACCCCCGTTATTTAAAATAAAATCCGGCAATTAAATTTTCTGTATCCAGAGAAATCGTATACACAATCTGACGCTTGCCATAGTCTACAGCCACTTGATAAACCTTCAAATCCCATCCTGCCTGAGTGGTTTGTGTCACACTTAATAACTTCTCATTTTCTGCTTTTTCAATCATCTGTGATGAAGCTATTTTTTGTGCATCTTCCCAATTTTTCTTAGAAAATGCCGCCTGCATTTTCGCATCACACCGAGCGATAAATTTTTCATATGCGCCATCCGAAAAATCGGTAATTACCTCTCGTACAACATCAGGAATTTTCTCGATTTTCTGAGTTTCAACATTCTTTGTCAACTGCTGCCTGTTTTTTTCGTGCGAGTGTGCAAACCAAACACCTGCCGCCACACAAGCAAATAAAACAAGCACTGCCACGCTGCCAATCAGGATTCTTTTCCCTTTTTGTATGCTCCGTCCATCTTCATTAAATTCACTAACAAACTGCTCCGGTGTTCCCCACTCCTGCCTTATCTCCTCCCAGCTCTTTCCGCCTTCTTTCGCACTCGCAATGTCTGACTCAAGCTGTCGCAGTATCTCTCGTTTTTTGTCCGCTTTACAATGCAGGAGCCGCTTTATCTGTCGTAAAAATTGTTGTTCTGTCATTTGCCGTTCCCCCTTAATAATTCATCCACTTTCTTTTCAAACAAAGTCCAATGCTCCTTTTGAAACAAAAGTCTCTCTCTCCCCTTCTTTGTTATTTCATAATATTTCTTGGGTGCCTTGCCATCTTTCGGCTCAGACCAGCTGCTTTTTGCAAAATCATTGTCCTCCAAGCGGTATAAAATCGGATATAGCGTTCCTTCTTTTAAAGCAAAAAAATCCTCGCTCGTCCCTTTTAAGGTTTGTATCATCTCATACCCATACATACTCTTTTTTGCCAAAAGTTCAAGAACCAGCATCTCTAATACACCCTTTTTTAACTGTTGTTCAAAACTCGCCGTATGCCCTCACCTCTTAACTGTTTAGTATTACTAAATACATTGTATCGCTTAGGTTTAGTTCTGTCAAGTTTGAAAATAAGCTTCCAGTATGAAAGCAACAACTTTTACCCTTGTAAATGCTTTTCATATTTTCCAACCACAGACATCCCATCTTTTACAATTACAAATGCATGCTCATCCACTTCTTTTAATTCCCGCTTTAAATGAGCACATTCATATTTGGACAAAACAACAATAACCATATATGTATTTTCTTCCGTATAACCGCCTTTTGCTTCCCACCAAGTCGCATCACGGTGATACTCATTGACAATGTAATCAATAATCTTCAAAGGCTTCTTTTTGGTAAATATAACCACTTCCGTGTTAATATTCTGTGTATGAGCCCGATCCGTCATTAACATACTTACTGCCGAATATATAATGCTATATACTGCCGTAGGAAGTCCGAACAATACTGCACAAACAATATAAATAACTGCATTTACCGACAGTGACACTTTACCAACACTAAATCCTTTAAACCGTTTGGTAAAAATCATACCAACAATATCCAAACCACCGCTTGAGCCACCGGATTGCAATGCTATCCCAATTCCTGTTCCTCCAAAAATTCCACCAATTATGCTTGCAGTAAGGGAATCCCTTACAATTGGTATCGCCGGTATCGGAATCAAACTAAGAAACAATGTTTGACTCACCACACAAACCAATGTCCGAAAGAAAAATTTCTTACCGACAAATACATAGGCAAGTACAAACAATGGAATATTCAAAAGCATGTTAATAATACCCGCAATATCCGTTGTCCCGGATGCCAAATGAAAATAACGCACCAATACCGTACGAATCACCTGACTAATTCCCAAAACACCACCATTATAAAGATTTGCCGGTACGATAAAAAGATTAATACCCGCCGAAAAAACTAACATACCAACCACTGCAACCACATTTCGCTGCCAAAATTCCCGCTTTGTATTCATATCATCGCCTCTTTTCTCAAAATGTATGTTTTGCGCCGCTTTTCTTTCTCTTATTTTAACAAATTCTTTCTTTTTTTGCTAGTTATGAACTTATAACCTTGAATAAATATGGTGGGTGTAATTGCCAATCCCAGAATAGTTGCATACTCTATTCCACTTAATGGAGTTACCTCAAAAAGTATCTGCAATCCCGGCAGAAAAAGCACTGCAGCAAGTAGTAATGTTCCCGCTGCAAAAGCACCGATGCTCCATAGATTTGTAGAAAATTTCAAATCTACCAGCGAACGCTCGCTCCGACAGGTAAAGCCGTGAAATAACCGTGCCAATGTCAGGGTAGCAAATGCCATTGTAGCCCCCATTGCATCGCTCCTATTCAACCCCATACAAAATGCTGCCATTGTTGCTGCAGCAATAAGCGCACCATAGCCAAAGAGATGGCTCACAAATTTTCCTGTAAGAATACCTTCCTCTGGTTTTCTCGGCTTTTGTTTCAATAGTTCAGGATCCGATGGCTCCATTCCAATGGCTAGTGCCGGCAGCGAATCTGTCAACAAATTTATAAAGAGAAGATGAACCGGTTTGAAGGGTGATGGGAGTGCTGCTACCGAGCAAACAAGTACCGCAATAATTGCAGCCATGTTTCCGGAAAGCAGAAACTGTATTGCATTTTTTATATTACGATACACGTTTCTTCCATTTAACACAGCCTTAATAATGGTAGCAAAATTATCATCCGCTAAAATCATAGAGGAGGCATCCTTTGATACTTCTGTTCCTGTAATTCCCATTGCCACGCCAATATCTGCTTTCTTTAGTGCCGGTGCATCATTTACTCCATCTCCTGTCATAGCTACAATGCGGCCTTTCTTTTGCCAGTTTCTCACAATTCGTATTTTGTTTTCCGGTGAAACCCTTGCATAAACAGAAATTTCTTCCAAAAGCCCATCTAATTCTTCGTCACTCATAGCATCCAATTCCTGTCCCGTCACCGCCAAATCATTTTTTTGGAAAATGCCTATCTTTTCCGCAATTGCCTCTGCTGTTACTTTATGATCTCCGGTAATCATAACTGTGCGAATTCCAGCCTGTCTGGCTGTCTGTACAGCATCCACTGCTTCCTCTCTCGGTGGATCAATCATTGCTGCCAAACCGACAAAGATAAATCCATTTTCCTCCTCCAACGTCAGTTTCTTGCCCTCATTAACCTCTTTATATGCAAAAGCAAGTACTCGGAGACCATTTTCAGAAAACTTCTGATTCTGTTGCAAAATTTTCTCTTTCATCTTGTCAGTCATATCACGATTTCCACCAATCTCGGCACATTTTACGCATCGTTCCAGTAAAACATCAACTGCACCTTTCGTTAGAATCATCGTTATACCATGCAGGCGGTATTTGGTGCTCATAAGCTTACGTTCTGAGTCAAAAGCAAGTTCTTCCATTCTTGGTATCATTTCACGAATGACCTCTTCCGAAATTCCAGCCTTTGTCAATCCGGCTTTTTGTGCCATTGTCAAAAGACAGCTCTCTGTGGGATCTCCAATTTCCTTTTTCATTTGAACGGAGGCGTCATTATTCAAAATCGCGTTGTACAAAAAAATTCTGTGAAGCGGTTCCGTAAGCTTAAGGCTCTCTGGCTTAACAACAGTATGATTAATATATATATCTGTTACCGTCATTTTGTTTTGTGTCAGCGTTCCTGTCTTATCCGAACAGATTACTGACACACACCCGAGGCTTTCCACCGCTTTTAATTCCTTAATAATGGCATTCTCCTCTGCCATTTTCCTTGTTCCCATGGCTTGCACAATCGTAACAATAGAACTAAGCGCCTCCGGAATTGCCGCCACTGCAAGGGCTACTGCAAAAAGAAAGGCATCACCGATCT
>OLRA01003388.1_pt1 | contig 14024 bp, 10 predicted proteins | sample 1673011 | NCBI WGS metagenome assembly OLRA01 (sample SAMEA3136746, study PRJEB25190) | human gut metagenome | reverse complement strand
CAGGAGGGGAGCTCCCGGGCGGCAGATATCATCTGTTGCCCGGGAGCCTTGCTTTGCTGTGCAGATAAAAAGCCGCCCGAGGGCGGCTTTTTATCCGTGAAGAAATACGTACAAAGCAGAAAGCCCCGGCAGAGCCGGGGCTTGGTGCCCTATGACCGGTTTCAGTTCTCCTCTTCCGCGCGCAGGTAGATCGTCAACAGAGACAACAGCTCTGAAACAGAAGGCTTCTCCGTCAAGTGTCGATGTGCGAGCTCTGACAGCTTCTCCGGCGCCGTGTTCCAGGCAACGTTTGCGGCGCGGCGCAGGCCGCGCTCCACGCACTTCCAGTTTGTGTCAAAGCAGCGCGCCACGTCCGGATACACGTGCTTTGTGACCAGCAGAAGCCTGTCCGGCTCCCGCAGCGACAGCCGAAGCGCCTCTGCCATATAAAAATAGCAGACGCTGCTCGGCAACAACCCCAAGCCGCACAATGTGCGGCTCACATCCCCCTTATCCATGGATGCTACGCCACCTCTTTACCGTCTAATTTTTCTGTAATTTTGCGAAAGTCGTTCAGAAGCTCTGCCACCTCATCTTCCTTCAGTATGAGGAGCAGGGCCATCAATGCCGGGGCGGAAAAGCAGAATTTTCCACGTTCCAGGTCGCCGTAGGCCCGCGCCGTGATACGAAGCTTTTCGGCCATTTCTTCCTGTGTAAGCCCACGGCGCTGCCGCAGTTGGCACACATAGCTTGACAGATGCTCCCGCACCGCGTCCTTATACTCCTGCATGGCAAATACCTCCGTTTCCGCTTTATAAGAAGATGATAGCGCAGCGGGAAGTTTACTTCCACGAAGTATACTTCTATTTATTGGCTTTTTTGTCATGAAATAGCGAAAGCGGTACACGGTGCAGCGGGACAACGCAGGGTAAAAAGGGCAAAAACAGGCTGACAAAACTATTGCATTTTTGGAGAAATCGTTGTAAAATACAGATGACAATCCAAGATTGGTAGCTGTAAGGAAGTGCTTCGCGCACGGGCTGAAACTATCACTCGGCGGACGCTTGAGTGTTTCAAACCCTCGGAAACAGGGTTTGGGGCACTTTTTGTTTACCGGGGAGTAGAGCCATATTGGGGAGAACACACGAACACTATCGGAAACAAAGGAGGAATACACATGGTTCTGGTAACAAACGGACGGCTCATTACCCGCGACAGCGAGGGCAAGGGCTACTATGAGCACGGCGCGGTGGCCTACGAGGGCGCCAAGATCGTGGAGGTAGGTGAGGAAGCCACTCTGCGGGCAAAATATGCCGATGCCGAGATCGTCGACGCCAAGGGCGGCGTCATCATGCCTGCCTTCATCAACGCACACACCCACATCTACTCCGCACTGGCCCGCGGCCTGAGCATCGTGGGCAACAACCCCACCAACTTCTACGAGGTGCTGGACGGCACCTGGTGGGCCATCGACCGCCACCTGATGATGGACGGTACCCGCGCTTCCGCCACCGCGCTGTACATCGACAGCATCAAGCAGGGCGTGACCACCATCTTTGACCACCACGCCAGCTATGGCGAGATCCCCGGTACCCTGTTTACCATCAGCGAGGAGAGCCGCCGCCTGGGTCTGCGCTCCTGCCTGTGCTACGAGGTCAGCGACCGCGACGGCGAGGAGAAGTGCCTGCAGGCCATCAAGGAGAACGCGGACTTCATCACCTACTGCCAGAAGCAGAACGATCCCATGCTGGCGGCCATGTTCGGCGGCCACGCGCTGTTCACCATCAGCGACAAGACCTTTGATCGCATGGTGGAGGCCAACAATGGCCGCACCGGCTACCACATCCATGTGTCCGAGGGCATGAACGATGTGTACGACAGCCTGCAGAACTACGGCCGCCGTCCGGTGCAGCGCCTGCAGGACCACGGCATCCTGGGTGAAAAGACCATTCTGGGCCACTGCATCCACGTGAATACCGCCGAGATGGATATCATCCGCGAGACCAACACCATGGTGGTCAACAACCCCGAGTCCAACATGGGCAACGCCATCGGCATCTGCCCGGTGCTGCAGCTGTACAAGCGGGGCATCCTGCTGGGCATGGGCACTGACGCCTATACCAACGATATGCTGGAGTCTCTCAAGGTGGCCCTGTGCTCCCAGCGGAGCCAGAACTGCCTGCCCAACGTGGGTTGGTGCGAGGTCACGGATATGCTGTTCAAGAACAACGCCAAGATCGGCGCACGGTACTTCCCGGACCAGCTGGGCGTACTGAAGGCCGGCGCGGCGGCGGATATCATCGTCATGGACTACAAACCGTTCACCCCGTTCAGCGACGAGAACATCGACGGTCACATGATCTTCGGCATGACCGGCCGCCAGTGCCAGACCACCATCGCCGCCGGCAAGGTCCTGATGAAGGACCGCGTGCTGGTGAACATCGACGAGGAGGCCGAAAACGCCCACATTCTCGAGGCCGCCAAGAAGCTGTGGGGCGACCTGAACCACCGGGTGTATTGATAAAATCAACGACAAGGAGGAAGACCCATGTCTGAAAAAATGTATCCGATCCCCTTTAAGTCCCTGATGAACTGGGTGGTCACCGAATATGCCAACTCCGGCGAGATCTTCGGCGTCCGCAAGGCGTACCACGCCACGGGCAAGAGCCTGCCCATCTTCGGCGAGCGCATCGAGACTCCCTTCGGCCCCGCCGCCGGCCCCAACAGCCAGCTGGCCCAGAACATCATCGCCGCCTACATGGCCGGCGCACGCTTCTTCGAGGTCAAGACCGTCCAGAAGATGGACGGCGAGGAGCTGGCCGCCTGCGTGCCCCGCCCCTGCATCCTGGCCAATGACGAGGGCTATAACCAGGAGTGGTCCACCGAGCTGACCGTGCCCCAGGCCATGGACGAGTACATCAAGGCGTGGTGCGCCCTGAAGGTGCTGAGCAAGGTATACGGCTTCGGCGATCCCAACGGCTTCGTGTTCAATATGTCCGTGGGCTACGATCTGGAGGGCATCAAGGGCGACAAGGTCAACACCTATATCGAGGGCATGAAGGACGCCACCAAGACCGCCATCTTCGGCGAGTGCAAGGCCGTTCTCAAGGAGCTGTTCCCGGAGGAGCGCGACTATATCGACGCCATTGATCCCCGCGTCAGCCGCAGCGTCACTGTGTCCACCCTGCACGGCTGTCCCCCGGATGAGATCGAGCGCATCGCCAGCTATCTCATCACCGAGAAGCACCTGCACACCTTCGTGAAGTGCAACCCCACCATTCTGGGCTACGAGACGGCCCGCCGTATTCTGGACGGCATGGGCTATGACTATATTGTATTCGATGACCACCACTTCCGTGAGGATCTGCAGTGGGCCGACGCGGTGCCCATGTTCGAGCGTCTGCAGGCGCTGGCCGACAGCAAGGGTCTGGAGTTCGGTCTGAAACTCTCCAACACCTTCCCGGTGGACACCACCCGCGGTGAGCTGCCCAACAACGAGATGTACATGTCCGGCCGCAGCCTGTTCCCCCTGACCATCGAGATGTGCCACCGCATTTCCCGCCAGTTCAAGGGTAAGATGCGTATCTCCTTCGCCGGCGGCGCGGAGTATTTCAACTGCGACAAGCTGTTCGCGGCGGGCATCTGGCCCATCACCGTTGCGACCACCATCCTCAAGCCCGGCGGCTACAACCGCCTGCTCCAGATGGTGGAGAAGGTAGAGCCCATGCCCTACAAGCCCTTTGACGGCACCGACACCCAGGCCATCTGCGACATGAGCACCGCCTCTCACACCGACGTGCACCACGTCAAGCCTATCAAGCCCCTGCCCAGCCGCAAGAGTGAGAAGAATGTGCCCTGGATCGACTGCTTCACCGCGCCCTGCAAGGGCGGCTGCCCCATCGCGCAGGACATCCCCGAGTACATGGAGCTGTGCAATAAGGGTCTGTACGGCCCGGCGCTGAAGCTGATCACCGAGAAAAACCCCCTGCCGTTCCTGACCGGCACCATCTGCGCTCATCGCTGTCAGACCAAGTGCTCCCGCAACTTCTATGACGAGTCCGTCCGCATCCGCGACACCAAGCTGCTGGCTGCCCAGAAGGGCTACAACGCCCTGATGGCCTCCATCAAGCTGCCGGAGCGCGTGGCGGGCAAGAAGGTCGCCATCATCGGCGGCGGCCCCACCGGCATTGCTGCCGCCTATTTCTGCGGCCGCGCCGGTATCGAGACCACCATCTTCGAGCGCGAGAGCTGCCTGGGCGGCGTGCCCCGGCATGTGATCCCCAGCTTCCGTATCGCCAACGAGGCCATTGAGAAGGATATCGCCCTCATGGAGAAGTACGGCGTGGAGGTCAAGTGCGGTGCGCCCGCCCCCTCTGTGAACGAGCTGAAAAAGCAGGGCTACACCCACATTCTGCTGGCCGTGGGTGCCTGGAAGCCCGGCAAGCTGGACATCGCCGGCGATGTGGCCGGCGCCATCCAGTGGATGAAGGGCGTCAAGGCCGGCAACATCGCTGTAGCCGGCAATATCGTGGTCGTGGGCGGCGGCAACACCGCCATGGACGCGGCCCGTCTGGCCAAGCGCAGCGGCGCCGAGAGCGTGACCCTCGTGTACCGCCGTACCCGCAAGTATATGCCCGCCGACGAGCACGAGCTGGCGCTGGCGCTGGCCGACGGCGTGACCTTCGCCGAGCTGGCTGCCCCCGTCAAGCAGGCCGACGGTGTGCTGAAGTGTGAGAAGATGGTGCTGGGCGAGGCCGATGCCTCCGGCCGCCGCAGCCCCGTGGGCAGCGGTGAGTTCTTCACCGTCCCCTGCGACCTGGTGATCTCCGCTGTGGGTGAGCAGGTGGACGACGCACTCATGGCCGCCAACGGCATTGAGTTGGACAAGAAGGGCCGTCCCGCCTTCCAGACCAACGTGGATGGCGTCTACGCCGCCGGCGACGCCAAGCGTGGCCCCGCCACTGTTGTCGAAGGCATCGCCGACGCCGCGGCCTTTGCCGAGGCGGTTATCGGCAAGCCCTATACCTATGACATCCCCGAGCAGGCCTATGTCACTAAGGCGGACGCCGAGGCCAAGAAGGGTGTTCTGAAGATGAGCGCGTGCATCTGCTGCGAGGGCGACCGCTGCCTGCAGTGCGCCACCGTCTGTGAAAACTGCGTGGACTCCTGCCCCAACCGCGCCAATGTGGCCATCCGCATGGCCGACGGCAGCCACCAGATCGTCCACGTGGACAAGATGTGCAACGAGTGCGGCAACTGCACCCAGTTCTGCCCGTACAGCTCCGAGCCCTGCCACGACAAGTTCACCCTGTTCCAGACCGCCGAGGACATGGTGGACAGCCACAATGCCGGTGTCCTGTTCCTGGGCGGCGACAAGGTCCGCGTCCGTACCTTCGGCGAGCCGAAGGACTATGACCTGTCCGGCAAAAACGACCTGCCCGCCGATCTGGAGAAGCTGATCGTCACCCTGCGCGACAAGTACAGCTACCTGTATCTGTAACGTATATCCGCCCCGGTGTCAACCGGGAAATGCAAAAAAGAACCGCCCTCCGGCGGTTCTTTTGCGGTTGTCTACCCACTGGGGGTGGTTTCAAAAGGAGGGGGCCGGGGCCCACATCCGCCTGTATGCAGGGGTTCCCACTGAACGCCCGTAGGGGCCGGAGCACCCGACGGCCCCAAAAAAGGCACCCCGTAGGGGTGCCTTTTTGTTATTCAAGCTCGGAAGGGGCTAAATTATCTCTGGCCGTTAGGCCAGAGATAATTAAACACAAAAAAGATACACCCCGCAGAAAAGCAGCATTTACTATCCCTCCCGCATTAGCGGGAGGAATATATATTTATCCCCCGCGGCAGCGGGGGATATTTATTTCGTCCGCGCCGTCAGGCGCGGGCTGATTAAGCACAAAAAAAGAAAGGCCCAGCGAGCAAGCAATCTCTATTCACCCCACCCCCGTCAGGGGGTGGGATAATTAAAGGCAAAAAAAGAAAGGCCCCGTAGGAAAGCAATCTTTACTATTCCTCCCGCGGCAGCGGGAGGGATAGATAATATCTCACCCCGTCAGGGGTGAGATATTATCTATTCCTGGCCGACAGGCGCGGGCTGATTAAGCACAAAAAAAGAAGCACCCCAAAAAGAAAAATCATCTATATTATCCCTGGCCGACAGGCCAGGGATAATTAAGCGCAAAAAAAGAAAGGCCCAATGGGCCTTTCTCTTTTTTGCGTTTAATTAGAACTCCTTTTTCTTGCCGATGACGACGGCGGAGCCGGCGACGGAGGTCAGAGCCATACCGACGTACATAGCGATACCAGCGTCAAAGGTCTTGGGGGAGGTGTTCTTGTCAGTGGAAGGAGTGGTGTTGGAAGCGTCAGCAACCAAGAACAGCCCCTGAATCTGGACATAGTCGGCACCAGCAGGAACCTCGGCATACTTCTCATACAGCTTAGCGGTAGCGCCACACTCGGAGCACTTAGCGACCATCTTGGTCTGATCCAGAACCCAAACGTGCTGGACAACAGCTGCGCTCAGAACGCCGATTTTGGAGCAAGCAATAACCTTACCATCAACCAGCAGCTTCGTGCTACCACCGGCAACAGCCTTGAACAGCTCGGTCTTATCGGTATCATTGTTCACAGCGGTGTAGAACTTGGTGTCAGAGGTCTCGCCAGCAGCCAGCTTGTACTGACCGCACTTCTTACCAATATTGGTGTAAGCGGTACCATCACCATCATAGGTCTCATCAGCAATGATGGCCAGATACATAGCGACAGTGTCCTTACCATTGTACTTCAGAACATAGTCAGCATCAGCAGCCTTGGTGACGGCAACAAACTTGGCACCAGTGATGGGCTGGGCCAGCGCCTCGTCCTCATAGAACTGATAGAAAGCGATCTTCTTGGGAGTGCTATTGGCATCACCCTTATTGTACTTCAGGTACTTGGCAACGTAGTCAGCGTGGCCGGTCTCAGCATCGTATGCATCATACTTCTGAGTGTCGGCGAACGCCACGGTGCACAGTGCCAGAGCCATGACCATGGCCAGCACAGTTGCAATGATCTTCTTCATGTTTGTTTCCTCCATAAAAATTTGTTTGTGTCCGGACTTGACCTCGCCACTCTCGCCAGCGGTTTACAACGTAAACATCATTATGTTGTAAAAATTTTTACGGCGCATTTCTTCCATAATTTACCAAAACCGAAATACGCTCCCCACCCCTGCAGGGGCGGAGAGCGTTCCGTTTTCCGGAAATCTCCCGGTTTTCCTCACCAATTTCGTGTCCGGCAGGGCCACCACATTTCTCGCCTGTCCCGTTCGCGATTTGTTTACAATTTATTTCGCTAAAGAGAGCTCCTGCATTCTGACGTAAAGTGCCTTCACTTGTTTTTACCCCCCGGCGGCCATATCTTGTGCGTACGCTCCGTCGGGGGACAGGCCATCCCGGTACGGAGGAAGTTCACTTCCACATTTTTGCCCAGTATTTTCCAAAAAACGCTTACAAAACAGCGCGCAGGCCTTATAATACACCTATTATACATATTGGAGGCCCGCCATGACCATCACAACCGACCAGCTGACGCAGTTTCGCGCCCTGCTGAAAAACGAGGAGAAATCCGCCGCCACCCTGAACAAATACCTCCGCGACATCCAGCGCTTCGCCCTGTGGTTGGGCGACACGCCGCTGGAGCGCGACGCCATGCTGGACTACAAGGCCGACCTTATGCGCCACTACGCCGCCGGCAGCGTCAACTCCATCCTGGCCGCGCTGAACCGTTTTCTCCGCATGATCGCCCGCGAGGACTGCCGCGTTCACCGCCTGCGGATCCAGTACCAGGCGTACAGCCCCGAGGAACGCGAGATCACCGCCCAGGAGTACGCCGATCTGGTCCGTACCGCCCGGGAGACGGGCCGCGCCCGCCTGGCGCTGGTGCTGCAGACCATCTGCGCCACCGGCATCCGCGTCAGCGAGCTGCCCGCCATCACCGCCGAGGCTGCCCGCCGCGGCGTAGCCGTGGTGCGGTGCAAGGGCAAATCCCGCCGCGTGCTCATCCCCACCCGCCTGCAAAAGAAGCTTCTGCGCTATATGAAGCAGCACCGCATCGCCTTCGGCCCGGTGTTCGTCACCCGCAGCGGCGCACCCCTGGACCGCAGCAACATCTGGCGCGAGATGAAGGCCCTGTGCCGCGCCGCCGGCGTCTCCGACAAAAAAGTGTTTCCCCACAACTTCCGCCACCTGTTCGCCCGCACGTTCTACCGGCTGAACAAGGACCTGGCCAAGCTGGCCGACCTGCTGGGCCACAGCAGCATCAACACCACCCGTATCTACATCCGCACCACCAGCGCCGAGCACCGCCGCTGTCTCGAGCGTATGCGCCTGGTGCTGTAAACCGCGCCTTCCGCCCTTATTGTCCCCCTTGGCGGAAAAGATGCACCTTGACAACTGAATTTGACAAAAAATCGCCCACCATATATAATACAGCGCAAGGACGCTGCATACATAGGCGGGCGGTTAGTCACCTCCTCTCGAAGGGAGGTGGGACAGTATGTTTTGGACGCTGACGTTCCATATCTTAGGCTATTCAGTCTCGATACGGATCCAAAAGCTGAAAAGCAGAAACCGCCACTCGGCCAAGTGACGGTTTCTGTGGGCCGCAAGACCCGATGAAATTTTCACATAACCGGGACTGACCGCCTGTCGCGGCGTCCCCTTTTCATCTCCTATTATACCCTATCCCCGCGATTTGTCAAGCGCCGCCGTTCCCCGAAATTTGACAAACGCCGCCCCGCGGTGTATACTTCGCCACAAGGACGCTGCATACATAGGCGGGCGGTTAGTCACGGCCCCGAAAGGGGGTGACGCGATGTTTTTTGTGTTTACGTTCCATATTCTGGGCCACTCGGTCTCGATACGGATACAGAAACTCAAAAGCAGAAACCGCCACTCTGCCAAGTGACGGTTTCTTTGAGTTGCTGAAACTCATCTAAACTTCTCACGCAACGGGGTCAACCGCCTGTCGCGGCGTCCCCTTTTCATCTCCTATTATAACCCCTCTCCGCGATTTGTCAAGCGCCGCAAAACAACCCCAACCCCTTTACATTCTGCAAAACCATGCACACGTCCGCAAAACGCGCACAAATTGTGAACAAATGTCCGCCTTGCGCGCTTTCGCGTCTCAAAGTTTTCCCATTTTTTCCCAGCGTATTTGTGTTGCAACGCACATACACGCCAGCGAAATACCGAATATCGCATACAAAGCGCGTTTTTTCGTGTTTTACGCACCCCAGGACGCCGAACCAGAACGGTCATAAAAGTTCCGAAAATGTGCTGTTTTTCGAGGAAATCGCAACGTTTCGGAAAATGTAAATCTTTTTTAATAATTTTTTACGAGTTTTTTTGCAAATCACCGGCCAAAACGCCTTGATTTATCCGCGGGATGTGGTATACTTACAACCGTGAAAGGCGAAGCCGAGTTGTTCGGGCCTGCGGTCTACAACATAATGATGTTTACGTTGTAAACGCTGTCTCGGAGGATGAAGCCGAACCGGACACAAACAAATTTTTATGGAGGAAACAAACATGAAGAAGATCATTGCAACTGTGCTGGCCATGGTCATGGCTCTGGCACTGTGCACCACCGCAATGGCTGCTACCACTTATGGTGATTTCTATAAGTGGGATGGCGGCTGGGTGAAGCAGAATATGGATGGTGTGTCCATCTCCTATACCGCTGCTTCCGAGAGCAAGACCGATGGTAAGCTGGTGAGCGCCACTCGCGGCTACTTCACTCTTACCAACGGTGACAATGCTGGCACCTATGTTGAGGTTCCCGCTGCTGACGCCAAGTATCAGCTGACTGTTGACGGTACTGTCAAGTATCTGGACAAGGTTACCGACGCGAATACTCCTTATACCAAGATTGGTTCCAAGATCGACCTGGGCACCAAGTGCGGCGATTACGCTGTTGTTACTACCGGCAATACCCTGTACAAGGATGCCGATGGCAAGGTTTATGTGGCTGGCGCGAATGTTACCGGCGACGTTAATATGCTGGTTGATGGCAAGCTCGTTTCCGTCAAGGCTGCTACCGAGACCACCGATTATACTGTTGTCAAGCACGTGTTTGAACTGGTTTCCAGCACCAAGGATGCTAACGGCGTTGTTACTGGTACCGCGAAGTGCAAGAACTGCACCCAGACCGCTAACGTGACCAACAAGACCAATGTCATTCCTGTTGGTTATAGCAGCCAGCTGGTCGATGGTTCCACTGACGTGTACGCTTACTGGACTACTTCTGGTTCCACCACTGGCACCACCAACACCACCAAGCCCTCCCCCAAGACCTTTGACGCTGGCATCGCTATGTACGTCGGTATGGCTCTGACCTCCGTCGCCGGCTCCGCCGTCGTCATCGGCAAGAAAAAGGAGTTCTAATTAAACTCAAAAAAGAGAAAGGCCCGCTGGGCCTTTCTTTTTTTGCGCTTAATTATACCTCCCCCTGGCGGGGGTGGGGTGAATAAAGATTGCTTTCCTACGGGACCTTTCTTTTTTACGCTTAATTATCTCTGGCCTGACGGCCAGAGATAGTATAGATGATTTTTCTTTTCGGGGTGCTTCTTTTTTTGTGCTTAATCAGCCCGCGCCTGTCGGCGCGGACGAAATAAATATCCCCCGCTGCCGCGGGAGGGATAGTAAAGATTGCTTTTCTGCGGGGTGTATCTTTTTTTGTGTTTAATTATCCCTGGCCCGACGGCCAGAGATAATTTAGCCCCTTCCGAGCTTGAATAACAAAAAGGCACCCCGTAGGGGTGCCTTTTTGGGGGCCGTCGGGGACGCCGGCCCCTACGGGTGTTCAGCGGGAACCTCTGCATGCAGGCGGATGTGGGCATCGGCCCCTACGAGGGAAACAGGCCATACCCCAAGGGGGAGGCTTTTGTGCCCTCAAAACGGGATGGTGCCGCCAGTCGCCACGGTACACGGGGTAAATATGCCGCCGGCGGGGGGCAAAATGGTCAGCAGGATATAGGCTACACTCAGGGCGGCAGTCAGCAGGTACCAGGGCAGCGCGTCACCGGAGACGCGCCGCCACAGGGCGGCGTACAGGGCCAGCGCCGCCGTGATAGCCAGCACGGCCACCGCCGCCGGCGCCAGCGGCGTCCAGGCCAGCGCCAGGGCCAGCGCCGCGCCGGACAGGGCCATCAGGCACAGTCCGCCCCGGCTGCCGCCCTTTTGCAGCACCCACAGCGTCGGTGCCGCCGCCAGCAGGGGAAAGAACGCGGCTTTGCCCATCTCCCATGGGCTGTTCCATACGGGGGAGAGCGTGTTGGTCAGCGGGCCGGGGAACTTTTCCTGCAGCGCCCAGAGCAGGATCGCCGCGGCCAGGGCGGCGTGGAATGCCAGCACATACGGCAGGAGCTTTTTCATACGATCACCTCGCGGGAGTATATGCGCCGCGCCATAAGAAAATCCGTGGCCTTTCGGCCACGGATTTTATAGTTCGTTCACATATTTCCCTCGGAAATGCTATACAATAGCCCTGTTGATCACGGCTGGGGCGGTGTCTGCTCCGCGGCCAGCACATCCTCGGCATCTGCGCCGCACAGGCGTATCAGCTTCTCCGCCAATATCTTGGAAAACCCGGCGATCAGCGCACTTTCGATGACCAGCAGCTCCACGGCGTTATTGCCGTTCTGCTCGTTGGCGCTGCGGATGCCCTCCGACCCGGACTGCACCTGCTGGTTGAAAAACAGCCCCACCCGGCGGAATTTCAGCGAGTAATCCTCATACACCGCGCGGACGTCCGTCTCGTTGCTATCAGCGGGCAGGATCTTCTGCACATCGCTGATGCTCAGGCTCTGCTTCATGGTCAGGATCATGATGAGGTACGCGATGTGGATGCGGTGGTATTTCCGCTTTTCCGGCGCGGGCATGATCTTCAGCCGAACGTAGTTGTTGATGGTGGAGGACGTGACAAAGCGCTCCTTGCCGCCCACCGGCGCGGGAATGAAGCTGAGATACTGCTCCAGCAGTACGATGACCTGGTCCATATACAGGCCGAAATCCGGTATCGTCTCCCAGTCCGGCAGATGATAATCCGTGATGAACTTGTCCCACCGCTGTAGCTTGTGGGCGATCAATTCCTTGTCATATTCCATAGCGACACCCCTGTATCCGATTTACTGTATAGTATACCACATACGGGCACATCATGCAAGAAATCCAGCAGAAAAATCTATTGACGCGCGTGTGCTAATATGCTATATTAGATAAAAACCACATGGGGAGGCAGTCCTATGGAACGTGCTTTTATCTACGGTGATTCTCTGCTGAAGGCCACCATGCCCGACGCGGATATGCGCTACCACTTCCATCTGCCGGAGGTGATGGCCCAGTATCCCAGCGACCGGCTGGAGGTGGTGAACCGCGCCAAGATGGGCGCCACAGTGACCAAGGGCCTGGCGTTGGTGGAGCACGATGTGCAGCGGGGCATGGATGCCCGCTGGGCGCTGGTGGCTTACGGCGGCAATGACAGCGATTTCGACTGGGAGGCCGTCGCCGCCGCGCCGGAGGAGGACCACCTGCCCCACACGACCCTGCCGGAGTTCACTGAGAAGCTGCGCCGCGCCGTCACGGCGCTGAAGTCCGCCGGCGTGCAGCCGGTGCTGATGACGCTGCCGCCCATTGACGGACAGCGGTATTTCCGGTTTATCTCCCAAAAGACGGACGGCGGCAGCGTGCTGCGCTGGCTGGGAGATGTGGGACGCATTTACCGCCACCAGGAGCTGTACTCCGACGCGGTGGCGGCACTGGCCTTTGCCGAGGGCGTGCCCCTTATCGACGTGCGGCGGCAGTTCCTGCCCCAGCGCGATCTGTCCGGTCTTATCGCCGCCGACGGCATCCATCTGACCATGTCCGGCTATCGCTGCCTGTTCGACACGCTGGCCGACTGGGTGCGCGCACGGCTGTAATATACGTATCTATCCTCAAAGGAGACGCATTATGATCAAAGTAATGACTGACAACGCGGCCAATCTGCCGCCGGAGCTGCGGGCGCAGTACGGTATCACGGAGCTGTGCCTGACCTATACCATCGATGGTGAGCCGGTGGACATATCCAAGCCCTTTGACGGCCACGCCTTTTACGAGGCTATGCGTAAGGGTGCGGAGGTGAAAACCTCTATGATCACGCCGCTGGCCGCCCGCGATGCCATGGAGCCTGTGCTGGACCGGGGCGATGATGTGCTGTATGTGGGGCTGTCCGGCGGTGTCAGCGGCACCTGCTGGGGCGTCAGCGTGGTGGCGCAGGAGCTGCGCGAGCGCTACCCCGACCGTGACATACGCGTGCTGGATAGCCGCGGCGCTTCCCTGGGCGAGGGGCTCATCGTGCTGGAAGCCGCCGATATGGCGCAGAAGGGCGCAGATATGGAGACGATCGTGGCCCGCGCCAACCAGCTTATCGGCAAGATGCGCCAGCACTTCATGGTGGACGATCTGAAATTCCTCCGCAAGGGCGGCCGGCTGTCCGGCGCCGCGGCCTTTGCCGGAACACTGCTGCAGATCAAGCCCATCCTGCAGGGTGATCCGGAGGGCAAGATCGTGGTGCTCAGCAAGGAGCGCGGCCGTAAAAAGGCTATGGATACGCTGATCCAGCTGTATGAAGAAATGGTGGAGGATAAGTCTGCGCCGGTGGGTATCTCTCACGCCGCCGCCCCGGCGGAGGCGCTGCACCTGGCCACCGCCCTGCGGCAGGCCGGCTGCACCGGCGAGATACTCTCCGTCTGTCACGAGCCCGTCACCGGCGCCCATGTGGGACCCGGAATGCTGGCCCTGTACTTTTACAGTCAGACCTGGCGATAAGTTAACAATAATATATATTATGGTAAACCCAACAGTCGCGCTTTTAGCGAGGCTGTTGGGTTTTTCCTTTGGGAAAAGCAAGGCTCCCATATACCACTCAAAGCCGCCCTCCGGGCGGCTGGGCGGCTTTGGCGCGGTTTGATAATCGCCCGCCCGGGAGAAGAAAACGTCCCTACCGTGGCTGGGGCAAGC
>OLRA01003387.1_pt1 | contig 14025 bp, 17 predicted proteins | sample 1673011 | NCBI WGS metagenome assembly OLRA01 (sample SAMEA3136746, study PRJEB25190) | human gut metagenome | reverse complement strand
GAGGCTTGGCATGACGCTGAGCCTCTTTTTTTGAAACAAAATTGGAGGGAGAAAATGTTGGAAGAAACTACGATTATCAAAAGTAAAGCCATCTTTTCAGACGACAAAGAGCATCGTTTGCTTCTGCGGAAAGAATGGAATAACGAAAAGCCATCTGCAATGGTCATCATGATCAATCCCAACACAGCGGATACGGTCAACTTTGATATGACCACGATGTTGGTTCTGAATAACGTCAGCAAGCTTGGTTTTGGCAGCGTCAATATCGTGAATCTGTACAGCAGAATCATGGAAAAACTCAATCTCCGGTTCAACGGTGATGATGAACTGATTGCTGATGAAGCAGATGACGTGATTGAACAGTACGCTGCAATGAGCGATGCCATTATCATTGCATGGGGCACGATCGGGAAGAATACTCTGCGTGTCAGAGAACGGCAGAAATACCTGCTGGAATTGATAAAGCAGCATGCCAACAAGATGTACCAGATCGGGAAGAATGCCCGCCACCCACTCACGCCGGCAGTCCGAAGAGAATGGGTGTTGGAACCCTATGAAATGGAGGGAGTCGAATGATAAAAGTAACCAATTTGCAGGAAATGAATTGCATTACAAACGCTGCTTTGCAAATGCACATTCGAGAAAAAGCAAAAGCAATGATGCCGGAATATCAGGTAGAGGACTTGAATGACATCGGCTGTTTTATCGTACTGGAATCGGAAGAATTTACAGACTTTCCAATTGGTGAAATGGAGTTTGTAGAAATGCTTTCTTTGAAAGAAAATACATTTTTGCACGGTGTCAGAATCATTGATGAAAGCTATGGTGAGGACATCTATCTGCCCGTTGAGGTGGTAAGATGCTGAGTATACCAAAGGTTGCACAATATGCCCGGTTTTCCAGTGACAATCAACGAAGTGAATCCATTGATGCACAGATACGAGCCATGAATCAGTTCTGCAAGCAAAATCACTGGCAGGTGGTTTCCACCTATACCGATGAAGCAAGATCAGCGACAACAGACAACCGACCGCAGTTTCAGCAGATGATCGCAGACAGCAGTAAAGGACTGTTTGACATCGTTCTGGTGCATAAGCTGGACCGTTTTTCAAGAGATCGTTACGACAGTGCTATCTACAAAAAGGAGCTAAAGAAGAACCACGTCAAGCTTTGCAGTGTGTTGGAACGCATGGACGATTCTCCGGAGAGCATTATGATGGAAGCTGTTCTGGAGGGCATGTCGGAGTACTACAGCAAGAATCTGGCACGGGAAGTCATGAAAGGCATGAATGAAACTGCTTTGCAGTGCAAACACACCGGCGGCTGTCCACCGCTGGGATACGATCTGGATGAAAACCGGCATCTGATTATCAATGAATCGGAAGCACAGGCAGTACGAATCATCTTTCAGATGTTTGCAGACGGCTACGGATACACAACTATCATTGATTATTTGAATGCCCATGGATACAAGACAAAACGAGGCAAAATGTTCGGGAAGAACAGTTTATATGAGATACTCAGCAATGAGAAGTACACCAGCGTTTTTGTGTTCAATAAGGCAGCGGCAAGAGCAGACGGGAAACGAAATAACCACGCTCAAAAGGACAGATACATCCGCATTGAGGGTGGCTGTCCTGCGATCATCGGGAAAAAGCTGTTTGCACAGGTGCAGCGGATCAAGGCAAAGAACAAACGAAACACAGGACGCTATCACAGCAAAGAGTTTTACCTGCTAACTGGAAAACTGGTCTGCGATGTCTGCGGCAAGCGGATGATCGGGAATCTGCGATTCAGCGGCAGGAGTAAGACACGGCTTGCCACCTATAGATGCAATACGCATCGTGCAATGTGCAACAACAAGGAGCTGAATAAAGACTATCTGGATGCGTACATTGCTGTGCTGATCGGCGAAAGGCTAAAACCAAAAAATCTAAAGCGGGCTGTTGCTAAGGTGAATCAACAGGTGCAAAAGTTCAACAGCAGCTATGACAAATATCATACAGATGTTTTGCGGCAGTACAATGAAGTGCAGGACAGCATCGCTAACATCACCAAGGCAATCGAAAAGGGCATCTTTACAGATGACTTGCTCCAGCGAACAGAGCAGCTGGAAAACGAGAAAGCAAAACTGGAAACCAGTCTGCACGAACTAAAGCTGCTGGAGCCTATCGCCTATGAAGATGTGGCGTACCTGCACATGCAATGGCAGGAATTGAAACGAAATACCGAAGAATTCCGCACATTCATTCAGCAGTTTGTGAAAGCGATTCATGTGCGACCCTATGACTTTGACATTGTACTGGATGTGGGATTTGGTGTGGTGGAATTGACAGAGACCATTCCCATGCGGCGGGGTGAGCTGTACGAGATGTTTGATTCCACAAGGTAAAGGAGCAAAGAATATGTTTGAAAAATCAAAAGGCAGATACCTGACACGAGGCGTGGATGCAGAGATACCGATTATACTGCAAGTGATGATGTGGCAGGCTGTCGATCAGATGCCAGAACCGAAAGACTACTTACAGGTGTTTCGGCTCAGCGAGGAAAACGGTTTGCAGATCGTGCACCATACTTCGGAGCAGCCGCAGTTTGAGATGACGTACATTGCGGAGGCGAAAAAGCCGGTCACAGCAAAGGTGTACATCATTGATGATGGAGAGCACTGCACCATGCTGTTGGCGGAAGAGTACTGATCATAAAACAAGTCCAAATGAACATAAAAATCCCAGTCACAATTTCATTTTGTGGCTGGGATTTTTTTGCTATGAAGAACTGATGGTTGCTTTGCTTTTTTGTATTATCCGTGAATAAACTATGGAAACTCCTTGAGAAGTGCTGAACGGAACAATTCCTTATACCTGCATATCAATCTGCAGAAATAAGGAGGTTCCTATCATGGAGAAAAAACAGGCAATTGAAGAAAGATTCGCCATATTACACAACGAGGTCTATTGTCAAATGACAAATGCAGAAAAGAACGAGTTTGATCCGGAGGTTGAACTGCCAGTACTTAAGAAAATGCCTATTGATCTCAAAAAAATCTACAATTTATCAAATCGGGAAGACACTTTTGAGAACAGGAGGCGAAGAGAAAAACGCTGCAGCGTGTTAATGAAAAAATTGGAAGATGGCGATTTTAAGGAGGCAAAAAAGGAAATCAAATCTCGTTACTTTAGATCGATCAATGCAATATCCGTGGACATAACGGATCTATCAGATGATCTTCAGTGCAGATGCTGTGAAAAGACGGTAAGAGAAAAGCTGCGTCTTTGTTTCGACTTGGTGAAATACAAAAATGTTAAGGGGATTCCTTTTGCAATGAAGAATGATGTGATTGTCCTTATAAATCAGTGGCTTGATCATGCAAAGACGCTTAAAAAATGTGCTAAGTCAACAGAAAATATCTTCGATCATTTGAAAACGGACGAAGTTTTACTGGTGTACCGTACCTATCTGTTTGTAAAAAGATCATTCTGGTTGAATGTACAGACAAGGCAGATTATGATGCAAAAGTTGCTGAACTCCATAAGGGCAAAAATTTGTGTGCTGTTTATGCTGCTGCACGGGTATTAAGCCACTTTGATAAATCAGCGTTAGGAGACATACCATTCGTTCAGTAAGAAATTCGCAAAAACTTGCATTAGACAATGGTGGTGCAGAATGCGATAATTGTTATAGTAAAGGAGGTGATGGAGCCGCCATTTGTTCGGAAAAATTTCCACGAAAATTCGGGATAGGCAATGGCGGCGTAGAATGTGATAATTGTTATAGCAGAAAGGGGTGATGTACATGTAAAAAGCAGTATTTCATATTTCAAAAAAACTATTTACTAACTAAAGGAGATTTTTTATATGGCAAGATATGTTAATGGGTTAACCGGAAAGAAGTATGCAAAAATCACCAATGATAACGAACGCTACATCGATATGGGTGAATTCAGTGAGGTGGTCGCTGATGCTAGGCAAACTGGGTGCATTTCTATCATATGTACCCAAGGATGCAAAAGATTGAAATTAAATAAGGAGCTCTGCACAGCACTGGAGGAGCCGTCCTGTGTGAAGGTCCTCCTCGGTAAAGACAAGATTGCAATTGTCCATGTAGAAGAAGGTGCCCCCAACGCATTCGCTGTTGGGAAGGGCGGTGTGCTTTATAACACTGACTTGGTAAACCGCATCGTAGCTTTAGCCAAAGGCATTGATTTTCCAGAAAATGCCTCTACCCGTTGCGGACAGCTGGAGCAACTACAAGAAGATCAGGACGGCAATCTAGCTGCGATCATCACCCTCTAACCTAACGGATTTTTTCAAATAATTCATTGCTGCCGCAGCTCCACGCCGGGGCTGCGGCAGTTTTTGTGAAAAAATGGAAAGGAGAAAATTTTATGGGTGTACGAAAACTATCACGTACCGCCGGGACACGGAAAGAGATGTCAGCGGAAGAGTGGGAACAGATCCTAAACAGCATGGAAGCGTTCGGCAAGAAGCCGCTTTCATCTGATCAGCTGCAGCAGCTGCAATACAAAGAAAACTGCTACCCCGTCATTCCGGTACCGAACAAGTTCCTTTTGCTTGCAGTCCACTCCACCCGCTTTACTGGTTTGGTCTGGCTGTCCAACTGGTTTCTGGTGGACTCCATTTACCGAGATAAATACAACGAGTACCATGTACGCCTCAGCGTCAACGGCAGTCTTGTCGATGTAGATTATGACCTGCTGTATCCCAAGGAAGTCACGAAAATTTCGAAATACGGTCTCATTTTCAACTTTGATCATGCAGATGCTTTCAGCCGATACCTGTTCCGCTGTATCACAAAGCTGGAAATCGAGGAACAGTACTGCGGTATGGGATTTATGATGAAAGAGAAAAAACTGCAGTTCATGGCATATGAAGAAGGAGCGAAGATCTTGCAGTATGCAAAAGATGTTCCCATGGAGGTGTACACAGAAGGATTGAACCGGCTGCTCACCAACACTGCTGTCATGTTTGCTCTTTGCTGCAGCTGTGCTTCCCTTTTTCTGGCGTATCTCAGCATACAGTCCGACATGGCATTACAGTCATTTATTATTTCCTTTTACGGCAGGACAACAACTGGAAAGAGCACTGCACAAGCACTGATGGCTTCGGTGTTCACGAACCCGAACGACAAAAAGATCTATATCCCTTTTTTCGGTACGTTAAATGCCATCGTCAGAAATTTTGCTCAAAAGTTCGGGATACCGCAGATTTTCGATGAAGCGACTGTATCGTCAGGTATGAACATGGAAAATCTGTTTTATACAGTGACACTGGAACAAGATAAAAGCCGCTGTAATACCAATGCTGACCTGCGGGAATCGGATACCTGGAAGCTGATCATGATCACGTCTTCGGAGTGCCGGCTTCTGACCGATGCACACATGCACAACAAGGGCTTGGATGCACGTCTGCTCAGCTTTGAACTGGCATTTACTGACAGCCGGGAGCACAGCGAAAAAATCCATGACTTTTGCGGAAAACAGTACGGCATTCTGGGGAAGACGCTGTCTGAATACTTACTGAAAGCGGAACCGGAAACCATTCAGGCAAAGTACAAGGAATGCAGAACCGCTATGAGGGATGCCATTGCAGAAACAGAACATTTTGATCTTACCGAACGGCTGATCAACGAATATGCACTGCTCCTTCTGGCGGCAAAGGTCCTTTCTGACCATGGCGTAGTGATGGACGTGGAAGGGATCACAGCCATTCTGACAGAGAACCATGAATCGATCCGTGAGAAAACGAATGTCGCTGACAAGTACTATCAGCATCTGGTGACCTATGCTGCAATGCACCCGTACCAGGAGGGCATCAAGAAGAATGAAGCCAATCATACAGTCGCATTCATAGATGAGCTGTGTCTACGAATCTTGTCAGAATACGGGGCTTCCAACACTGATCTGGTAGTAAAAGAATTGGATGCAGCCGGCTATCTGCTTCGGCGTAAGAAAAATGCCCTGAAAAATCGGAAGCGGTTTAACGGGACGCTGGTAAACTGTTATGAGATCATCCTGCCGGACGAGGGAACGGGAGATGACGATTGTATGACACTGGAATTTGTTTTAACACATTATGAAGGGTTAGATGAAGCATGAAGGCAAAGGAATTCGTATTTGATAGAAATTTCCTAAAACATACAAATTACAAAAACGGCTGCCATGTCTATACCGGCATGGAAACCGTATTAGATAAATCAGGGGCAGAACTGCCCGAAAGCGTGATAAAGCTGCTCTACAGAATTTACGTAGAAACAGCAGAAAAACCGGAAGAAATGGATGAAGCATATTTTGTCTGAAGGGTGCGGTAAAGCACCTTCAGCTTAATATAGATAAGATGTTTTTTGAGAAAGGAATGATCGCTATGACGATGGATCGATCTGCACATTCCCGGCTCGCTGTGACGTACCGCAGGATCAGTTCTCTGAATCAGGTGGACAACAACAGCATGTGTGCGCAGGAACAGGCGATCAAAGATTACGCAAAGAAAAACCACTTAAAAATTGTGGAAGCCTTTCATGACCTGGCGAAGAGCGGTACTTCTGTGCAAAACAGAACGGGCTATCAGCAAATGATGGAATATCTGGAGAAGCATCCGGAAGTGACCTGCGTGCTGCTTCATCACCTTGACCGCCTTCACAGAAACGTCCGCAATCAGCTGAATGATATCTATACCCTGAAATGCAGAGGAATCGCTGTTGTTACCACAGACGGGCTGAATTCTATGGATGAGGATTGTATGTCAGAGATCCTTGATGAAGCTGCCTCTGCTGAAAAATACTCCCGAAGATTAAGCAAGGAAACAATGAAGGGGCTTCGGGTCAACGCAGAACAAATGCTTCATAACGGCGGACTTCCGCCATACGGGTATACAGTTGGTTCGGATAAAAAGCTCTATATCGATGAAGCCAAGGCACCGGCAGTCCGAAAAATGTTCGAGATGTATGCGGCTGGCATGAGTTACAAGCAGATCGCTCAATGGCTCGATGACAACGGTTTCACAACTGTAAAGGGCGGTAAATTCAAAAGCACCTCCATTAAAACGATTTTGGAGAATGAAAAGTACTGCGGCACATACTTCTGGAACAAACGGGCATCCAAAGATTTCCGTGGGATGCGGAACAGCCATCAGCAAAAAGAGGACTACTATCAGGTACACGGAGCAATAGAGCCGATCGTAAGCGAGGAACTGTTTGACAAGGTGCAGGAGCGGCTCCATGACAACAAGAACCGGATCCGCAACTACAACGGCAAGAATTATTATCCGTTTAACGGAAAGGTCTTCTGCGGAAAATGCGGCAAAAAGCTCAGCGGTCATGTGCAGTACAGCAGGACCAGCAAAAACAATGCCCCTGTCAAACAGTACCAGTTCAGCTGCAGCTGCCCTGCGGCAAGTTACGTTTCTCATATGAATCCGGTATCTTCTTTATCGAATTGCCCTCCAGACGTCGGCTTGCTTACGTTAGACCAAAGGTTGAAAAAGATGACAACGGCAAGAATATCATCACTTACGAGGGCATAGACAACAGCCACAAGTGGAACCGGTTAAAGACCTACGGAGCAAAGCTTGTGGAAAACATCACACAGGGTGTGGCAAGAGACCTGCTCCTATATGCGATGCAGAACATGCAGGACATGGATATCGTTGCAAAGAAAATTCCTGCGGATGAGAATGGGGTACGAATCGCTGAACTAGACGAAATGTCCTACCGGGAAAAGCTGTGGAGTCATATCCCACTGACCGACTTCTGGAGAATTGGCAGCGGCTATGCCAGGCGATTGGAAAAGATGCAGATCTTTACCATGGGCGATCTGGCACGTTTTTCAGAGCATGGAGAAGACCTGCTGTTCCGGATGTTTGGCGTGGCTGCGGAACTGCTGATCGACCATGCCTGGGGGTATGAACCTTGTACCATGCAGGCAATCAAAAGCTATCGACCCAAAGGGCATAGCATCAGTCAGGGACAGGTTCTCCCTTGTCCCTACGACTTTGAGAAGGGACGGCTGATCGTTCGGGAAATGACCGAGCTGCTGGTGCCGGATCTGGTGCGAAAGAAAATGGTTGCAGATCAGATCGTTTTGATGGTGGGATACGATCACACCGGAATCCCGGAAACTTATCAAGGTGAACTGAAAAAAGACCGCTACGGCAAGAAAGTCCCCAAAGCTGCACACGGTTCGGTGAACCTCGGAAAGCAGACTTCTTCTACCAAACGCATCATGGAAAAAGTGCTTTCTCTCTACGACCGGATCGTTGATCCGGAATTGCAGGTGCGGAGAATGAGCATCACGGCGAATCATGTAATTCCAGAGGGCGAAGTGCAGGAAGAAGTGATGCAGTACAGCCTGTTTGATGATGTAGAAGCACAGGAACAAAAGCGAAAACAGGAGCAAGAGTCCTTGAAGAAAGAGCACCAGTTGCAGGAAGCGATCCTGAGTATCAAGGACCGCTACGGAAAAAATGCAATCTTGAAAGGCATGAATTTTCGGGAAGGTGCGACGACCATAGAACGAAATGAACAGGTTGGAGGGCATAAGGCATGAGAAACTGTCTTCACAAGCTAAAATCTACGCAACAGGGTTTGTAAATTGGAAATGATACAAATATTTTCTTGGTAAAAAGTTTTAATTTCATAGTCCTTTGACAAACGTCTAGATCAAGTCATCCAACCAAATGTTCGTTCAACTACCCAACGAACAGGCTGAATTTCAAATTCATTTTTTATTCGCGGAAAAATATCAACTTTTATATTGTGAAAAATCTCAAACGTGTTTTTAAAAGTACCTCTGTATCCTTGATCGGCACAAACTCCAATAAGTGTGGGATAATGATATAAAGCTTTTTCAAGAGTATATACTCCTCCCTTGGTATCGTGAATGTTGCCGGCATGAACGTGCACACAAAGCAGATTTCCCATTGTATCTGTTACTATGTGTCTTTTTCTTCCTTTCGTTTTTTCCTCCATCATATCCACGTTTTTCATTTGATGATACTGTTTTAGCACTTTGTGAATCAATCAAAGCATAGCTTGGAGTTTCTTTTTTACCTTTTGCCAAACGAACTTTTTTGACCAGTGCTTTTTGTATTTTATCCCATATTCCATTCAGACATGCCCTTCTATAGAAGCTATATACAGTCTTCCACTTAGGAAAATTTTTTGGCAAGTTCCTCCATTGACAGCCTGTTTTCACCAAGTAAAATACTGCATTTATCTGTTCTCGTTTTTCTTCCAAGCTTCTGTATTTTGCTTCCTGTAATATCGGCTTTATTATTTCCCATTGGCTATCTGTCATATCACTTGTATATCTCATTGCTCTTCTATTATACCATATTTTTCTTGTGAAGACAAGTTCTCAATATTATTATCACAGCATACTTCTAATGATAGTAAAGGAGGAGAAAATAAAAATATGAGTAAAAGACAAATAATTTTAGGTAATTGGAATGAAAAGCATATTGAATGGATCATTCTTAAAGAATTTGTATATGTTTGTTTCGTCAGATATGATAATGGCGATTTCAGAAACGATTATGTAAATTATAGTTATGGCATTCGACCAGCTATGTGGATAAAGGAGTAAATATATGTTTATAGCTTTTTTTAAGTTTGCTGGGATTTTTAAATTAAATTGAAACCTTATTTCTAAATTTATTTTTGTAACTATGAAAATAAGCCTCTGCTGAAGCGAAATTTGGCAGAGGCTTGTTCTATTATGGTAGCAATTTTGTTTCATTACACAAAAATACGAACCATTATTCTGTTTTTTCTCCATTCAATGGCAATTTCACGGCAAAAGTCGTTCCATCTTTTGAACCAGATTCCACGTACACACTTCCTCCATGCAGTACTGCAATTTCTCTTACAAGGGCAAGCCCCAAACCAACACCGCCCATCTGTCTGCTTCTTGACTTATCTACACGAAAAAAAGGCTGAAAAATGCTTTCCCTGTATTTTTCCGGAATTCCACAGCCTGTGTCTGCAATATGCAGCAAAACCTGCTGATTTTCTTGTTGCATAGAAACGGTCACACCGCCGCCTGAATGATTGTATTTAATTGCATTTTCAATCAGATTAAATAGCAATCTATAAATCAGCGTATCACTGCCAATCATGTGAACATCTTCACAATTTTGATGTAATGTAATGTTTTTTTGTTCGGCAAGTGTGGTAAGATCTGTCAGAATCTCATCAATTAGTGGTGCTAACTCAATTTCATCAGAACGGGAAACAGACTGCAAATTGCTCATTTCCAGAAGCGTACGAACAAGGGAAGTCAAACGGTCTACCTGATCGATTTGAAATTGCACCAGCTTTGAGGTTTCTGCATCAACATCAGAATGTTCTTCAGTAAACAGCTCTAATTTCGTCTGCATCATTGCCAATGGTGTTCGCAATTCATGTGCAGCATTTCCTGCAAACTGACGCTGTAAATCAAACGACAATGCAAGTCGGTCAAGCATATGATTCACTGAACAACTCAACTGCTGAAATTCTGCTGCTGTATTTTCATCAAGACGTGTGCTGGTAAGATTGTCCTGATCGATATTTTCCGTTTGCTGTGAAAATTTTTTCAATGGTTTGAGGGCTCTGCCACTTACAAAATATGCAATTGCCGCACTCAATAGTGTGACTATGGCTGTAATACACCAGCCCTTTTTTCCAAAAGCTGCCTTAGCATCGTAAACTTCCTGAGAAAACTGACGGAGAAATGCAGACATCTGCTGATCATCGAATTCAATTTTCACAACATCAGAGTTTCCGGTGTCATATTTCATGACGAAACCGTTCAGCGAATCCATGCTGACAGTACCGGAACGATAAAGCAGAAGATTTAAACAAATACAAGTTCCGGCAATTAAAATCGCAGTCAGCAATGTAATTCTCCATTGAAAAGAAAGACGTTTCATTCGCTTCATTTGGATTCTCCTTCTATCTCGTATCCCTCTCCAATTCGGTTCCTGATAGGATCATAACCAAGAACTGAACGAAGTTTCTTTCGAAGTGAAGAAATGTGAACACGAATCGAATTGCTGAAACTATCAACACTGCTGTCCCACACATGTTCAATAAGTTCTTCTTGACTTATGGGTCTGCCCTGATGCAACATCAGATATTCCAATACACCGGTTTCTTTACGTGTCAGATTAATTGCAATGCCGTCTACTACTGCAATACGGCTTTTGGTATCATATGTAATTTTGCCGCATTGCAGACAAACATCTCGCTGAATAAACTGTCTTCGTGTAAGGCTGCGAATTCTTGCCTCCAATTCTGCAAGATGAAATGGTTTTGAAAGATAATCATTTGCACCTGCATCCAACCCCTCTACTTTGTCATTGATTTCACTTCGTGCCGATAAAATCAATACGGGTGTTTCTTGATTTTCTTCCCGAAAATTACGGAGAAGCGTCATTCCATCTATCTTAGGAAGATTCAAGTCTAATAATACCAAATCATAATATTCAACTGCTAAATATTCTGAAGCTGTTTCTCCATCGCCACAAGCATCTACTTCATATCCTGAATGCTGCAATTTTTTTTTGATGTCCTCTTGCAAGGACTGTTCGTCTTCTACTACCAAAAGTCTCATAGTAAGCTCCTTATATTTTTTCTTTATTATAACATATGCAAATAGAATTTGTGTTATTTTTCTCTTAACGCAGATTTTATACTGTATGGTGTATACTGGTATCATCAAATCACAGGAGGGAAACAAATGGCATTAAAAAAAGCAGCTGTGCAAGTGCTTCTTTTGTTCATTGGAATTGCAATGCTCGTCTTTGGCATCTGGCGTGACGAAGCACAAACAGTTTTTTCAAAGGCAATTCGATTGTGTATGGAGTGTGTTGGAATTGGCTAAGATAAAACAGCGTAACAAAAAGAAAGTGCATTTTTTTGCACGATTTCGAGGTTGGATTCAGGCAGTGGCAACTCTTCTGACAAACATTCATCTTCCAAATTTTTTGAATGGTTCTCTGAATCGGGGAAAGGAAAAGTACGCCTGTGTGCCGGGATTGAATTGCTATTCTTGTCCGGGAGCAGCAGGCTCTTGTCCCATCGGGGCATTTCAGGCAGTTGTAGGGTCGTCGAAATTCAAGTTTTCTTACTATGTCACCGGAATATTGATATTGCTTGGTGTTTTGCTGGGGAGATTTATCTGTGGATTTTTGTGTCCGTTCGGCTGGTTTCAGGAGCTTTTGCATAAGATCCCGTCGCCAAAGCTCTCTACCCAAAAGCTGAAACCGTTGCGTTATCTGAAATATGGTATTTTGCTGGTGATGGTGATTCTTCTCCCGATGGTAGTCGTCAATGAGCTGGGAATGGGGGATCCGTTCTTCTGCAAATACCTTTGTCCGCAAGGTGTGCTGGAAGGTGCGATTCCGTTGTCGATCACCAATGAAGGAATCCGCACGGCACTTGGTACACTTTTTTCATGGAAAGCATTTGTCCTGCTGGCTGTGATACTTGGCAGTGTGTTTTTCTACCGCCCGTTCTGCAAATGGCTGTGTCCGCTGGGAGCATTTTATGCACTTTTGAATCGGGTATCGCTTTTTCAGATGAAGGTGGACAAAGATAAATGTGTATCTTGCGGTGCTTGTGCAAAGGCATGCAAAATGGATGTCGATGTCACCAGACAGCCCAACCATGCCGAGTGTATCCGCTGCGGCATGTGTATGAAATCCTGTCCGACCCATGCCATATGTTATCAATATGGTTTTGGAGATCTATCAAAGGCAAAAGAAATTTCAACAGAAAAAAAGGAGCTTAAAAAATGAAAATGAAAAAGAATCTGATGATGATGTTGGCAGCTTGTCTGGCACTTTCTGTCCCGCTCAGCGGATGCGGCAGTACGGTAAAGGACACTTCTTCAAGCGTGTCCAGTGAAGTATCCGGCGAAGCAGAAACATCCGGAAAATCTTCACAGGAACTTTTGGATGAAGAAAATGCGATCATGGCGAAAAACAATGATCTGTGGGAAAAGGTGTTTGCATCTATGAGCAAAAATGTCACAGAGGACACGCTGGGTTCGAACTACGGCGATGTGCTGATGGCTGCTGTAGACGGTGCAAAAGATCAGTTTACTGATGCAGAATATAAAACGCTGAAATCAGATGCAGAACAGATCCGCAAAATTGAAGAGGAGATCGCAGCACTTCCGACGGATTCTTCTGAGGAGCAGACCAGCGATGCATCTGGCACTGCATTCCCGCAGTTTGAGGGAAAAGATCTGGACGGAAACAAGGTGGACAGCAGTGTTTTCGCAGAGAATGCTGTGACAGTGGTGAATTTCTGGTTCAACGAATGCAAACCCTGTGTGGAGGAGCTCAGTGAAATGAATGCCCTGAATGATCGCATCAAAGAACAGGGCGGTGAAGTGCTTGGTGTAAATGTCGGTGCACTTGACGGTGACGAGCAGAATATTGCGACGGCAAAACAAATTCTGGAAACAAAGGGAGCGAAATATCGGAACATCTATTTTGATTCTGACAGCGATGCCGGAAAATTTGCACTGGGTGTCACTGCGTTCCCGACAACGTATGTCATTGACAGAAACGGCAATATCGTGGGCGAAGCACTTATGGGCGGCATTGATGATGACGACAATCTTAACACACTCCAAAATACAATTGATGAAGTTATTGCAATGGACGCTCAAAAATAAAACTAATCTCGATAAATTGTGAATGTCATCACCTAATAGAGAAAAGCATATAATTCCAAATTTCAGAAATCATGTGCTTTTTCGGATATGGACTAAAAGCTGATATATGTCAAAGAAAATGTTTTAGTATAACAGAGATAAAAAGCGGATGCATAAGATGTATCCGCTTTTTTTAGCCAGTTACAACGAGAAAATGCACGTTCACAACAAAAAAACGGCACAGAATGGTAACCGCCAACCATACCAGCGGGTAAAAAAATAAGCCGAGATCAACCTCGGCTCAAATCCTGTATTCGGTTCATCACAATGAATTACTGTGAGCTGCTGTGAATTACTGTGCGTGA
>OLRA01003384.1_pt1 | contig 14045 bp, 18 predicted proteins | sample 1673011 | NCBI WGS metagenome assembly OLRA01 (sample SAMEA3136746, study PRJEB25190) | human gut metagenome | reverse complement strand
AAAAGAAAAAGTTGGATTCTCCCGGCAAGGAAACTCCAACTCTTCAATATTATCTGTGTTCTCTGTGGGGCACGCTGTTATGATACCCGATAGAAATAACTATGCGAATAATGATGTGGAAATCCTATACCGGCTGTATCTGATGTACTTGATGTATGTACATAACTATTCCGTTCAAAGCGTCGATAACTCTGAACGAATGATTGTGATGTTATGTGCATATAAAGTCTCATTCCGTATAGGATTTTTCTTGTTTCTTTTATTTCTTTGTCTAATTTGCGTGCAAAGGTACAAAAATGAAACGAAATCTTTTTGCGTAGTCGTTATAAAATGGTATGAACATGCAATATTTATATAAAATGTAGTTGTCTTTCTCATTAGATAAGTCTTTATAATGCTTTGCCCCACACCATGAAGGATGCTACTGGAGTTCCACCTGAAAGACTTTGCATTTATGTCAGCAGAGCGTGACATAAGAGCAAAATCATTCAGCAGGAAGGTACACCACGAAACGACATACGGTATCTTACAAACTGAGTAGGTGGGACGCAAGCGGTTCCCACTTATTCAGTTTGACACTACTGCATGTCCATTCGTCGAGAAGGTGCACTGGCTCACAGCAACATCCTTCATTCCCCTCCCTTTCTTCTTTTATAATATATGAGCTTTCTCTTATAATCATCTTGGCTATTCTTGATAATTTAATGTATTCATGTGGACGTGAATACGTATATACATGTTTTAGTGTGTACTTGTGTACATGAATACACTTTGAAACCTTATATGATAATGAATGTCAGCCTTTTGTGTTTTATACTTCTTGGGAAATATAGTTGTAATACTTCGCCCCACACCATGAAGGATGCCACTGGAGTTCCACCTGAAAGACCTCGCATTTATGTCAGCAGAGCGTGACGTAAGTGCAAAGTCCTTCAGCAGGAAGGTACACCACGAAGCGACATACGGTATCTTACAAACTGAGTAGGTGGGACGCAAGCGGTTCCCACTTATTCAGTTTGACACTACTGCATGTCCATTCGTCGGGAAGGTGCACTGGCTCACAGCAACACCCTTCATTTCCCTCCCTTTCACCTTTTATAATATATTGATTTTCATTTTGTCATCATTCTGAATAACTCCGTTGTTTAAATGTATTCATGTGGACGTGAATACATATGTCCGTGTGTTAATGTGTACTTGTGTACAAGAATACACTTTAAAGCCTCATACGATAATGAGAGTAGCTTTTTATCAACATAATGACGAGACATCTTATAATACTCAGCCCCACACCATAGTCCCATAGGCATTAACAGTTTGTCATAAAGTTATTCTTACGCAGGTCGAATTTATCGACTTACGAAAGAATAACACTCTGCCAAAGGTACGACGAGAACATTCCGTTATGCCTTAGTCAGAAGGTGCCAGGCAAAACTAAACACTTTGCTCGGCACGTTCTTCCTTTGTCATTTTGGAGAGTTCTCTAATTGTCGTACCGGCTGTTGATGCTTAGGACTATTCCCACCCAGCTGTTTTATCCATTCTGACAATACCTTTTGTATCTGTTTCTTCTTACTGAGACTTATAGTCTTTGATGCCGTGTCGCCCTTGGGATTACGGGATTCTTTTTCTGCAAAGTTATCGCGCCTTTTGGCAAATGGCAAGTCTGATGTGAACAATCTTCCTTTTCCATGAAAAGAGTATTCTTCACATCAGACTTGCTCTATTGCCTTTGACGCACTTTGTAAAGCAGAAAAATCTTCCCGATCCCAGTCCGAAAGGACTTAACGAAAGGGAGAAAAATAATTTTTATGACTATGGCAACAGATTACAACAACCGCCTGATTACTCCTGACTTGGAGAAATCAATGAAGGACTATCCGCTTTATTCACAGGATAGTAAGAAGAAGGATGCTCTTTGCATCGCAGTGTTTTTCATCGGCAATGCACGTTGGTACATTCTTGAAGGACAGCGAGAGTACGACGATTTTGTCCTTTTCGGCATCATCGTAGGTTTGGCAGAAACGGAGTACGGCTACATATCAGCCAACGAAATGGCAAGTGTGGCTTTGGACGCATCCAAGTACGGACTCGGTACAATCATGGTAGAGCAGGAAAAGGCTTTCCAACCATGTAAACTTTCTGCAATCCAAGACGGAGAATTGCAGTCGTTCCTAAACAGACTTTACGATTGATACAAAACATTCTTGATGGGTAGTGGCTGACGGCTGCTACCTACCAAGAAATTTTTTTAAAAAACAACGGCTATGAACATGGTACAGGTTTACATCAAGGGACAAGAGGATAAGGAGTTGAGCAGCTTTTTCCGCTATTATCCGGTACGCATCAAAAATATTGGTATGGATGCATTCTTTGACCGCCAAGTCATCTTTGACTTTAAGGATGGTCGCAACCATACTGAGGTGGCAAAGTGCGTAGCAAAGATGCTTGTGAAAAAATTCGGTCGCAAGGTTCGTAATGTCGTTTTCTCTTGTGTTCCTGCAAGCAGTCAAGAGCGTAACGAGGCAAGAAATAAGAACTTCTCAGAACTTGTTTGCCGTTTTTCGGGAGCAATAGACGGCTTTTCTCATGTCAAGGTTATTGGTGAACGTACCGCAGTTCATGGTACTAAAGTCAAGAAAGAAGAGCGAGCAAAGCGTCTGAAGGAAAAGAATAATATCGAGGTGGATGCTAACTTCTTCAAAAACAAGAGAGTCTGCATTTGGGATGATGTAGTTACTACCGGCTCATCATTTTGTGACTACACCGCTAAATTGGAGCAAGTCGGGGCACGTGTGACAAATGGCATATTTCTCGGCAAGACATCATACAAATACGTGCAGCAATGAAAAGAATGAACAAAACAAAATTCGCTAAGGCTGCTTCGGCAGCCTTTACAGGACATCGCTTCTATAACTTTTCACAAAAGGAGCTAATAAAAGAACGATTGACTAAGGCTATACTTGAAGCTTATAAGCATGGCATCAGTAATTTTATTTCGGGATTTGCCATAGGCATAGACCTTATGGCAGCACAGATAGTGCAGTCATTGAAATCTTCATGTCCTGGAATGACGCTGACAGCCGCCATTCCTTTCAGAGGTCAGGCGGATAGGTTCAGTGCTAATGATAAGATGGTTTATGAGAATTTGATAGCTTCGGCAGACGAGGTGTTAATTCTATCAGAACGCTATTATACAAGATGCTTTCTTGATAGAGACGAGTTTATGGTGGAAAATGCTTCCCTTCTTATAGCATTCTATGATGGACGAGAAAAAGGTGGAACATACTACACTTTCAAGAAAGCCAATCATTTGGGCATCCCCGTAGTTAATGTGTATTGAGTAACACACTAAAAATCAAGCTTATGAACGAATTTGTTGATATAATTATCATCTACTTTGTCTTTCGTGTCATCATCGCCTCCCTGGGCGCATGGTGGCATGGCGACAAGCATAACGATTTCAGACGAGACAGATAGAAAATCGATAATGGTCTGACTATATGTTTGTAGGGCAAATTTCTCAATGCTTCTACAGGATTATTATATTCATACCTTAACCGATGGTGTCCCAACTATTGGCTTCACACATTCTTGCCATTTCCTTGATAAAGTCCTCTTCTGAGGGTTGTTCGTCATAGATAAAGGCAAGCATGTCGCTGACAGCCAACTTGTCTTGGGATATGATTTGTAATGCCGTAATGCAAAGACCATGAGAATATCCAAGGTCTTGCATTTGTGCCAATAATGCTTGTTCATTTGCTGTCATGATGAAACTCCTTCCTTGTTTTAGCCATTGCTTCTGTAGCCATATCATGTGTCTCCATAAGCAATGGGCTTTTATGATATTGTACAATTTTGACTCCAACGGAGTTGTGTCTCTTCTTTTTCTCGATGCATTGTAGTATCAAGTCCGGATTTGCAGACTTTGCAGTCGGAGTCTTGTCAAAGTTCTGAATATAGGCAGCGTTGGTCAGGAAAAGGATGTCAGAACCTGCTTCAAGTTCATGCAGCACTTTGACCATTAGTGTCAGCATCATGCGGAACTCTGTGGTATGAAGGTCGCTGATTACATCACGGCTGATGATGTTACCGTTATGCTCTATCACAACGGCAGCACCACCAGCTCGCTCTTTATGTCCATAGTCACATGAACCGCCTATCCAAACATAATACGTTGTCGAATCTTGAGTCATATTTATCCTATCATATTAATAAGTTGCTTGTCTGTGGCATCTGGTAGGATCTCTTTCAAATGCTCGAATATCCTTTGGTAAGACTCTTCGGGAGTTCGTTCACACTTGCATGCATCCTTTCCATAGAGTTCTTCGGGGATATTAAGCAGCGACCATCCCCAGCCATATTCACGATTATGCTTGTCACGAGGATATATGAAATCCTCGGTCACAATGTAAGTAGCCATTTCCAATCGGGTAAGATACCCGTCAAACTTGCTTCTCATTCCTTTACCAGTGAAACCGCAAGCAGTTCGTAATTCCCTTGTAATGAGACTGCCAGAATATTGTAGTGTGCTAAGGATAGCTCCTTCAATTGACTCTTCTTCTGGACGAGGGTATTCGTTTCTTCTGTAGTTGCAGAAATCTGGCCACCATTCCTGGCTGATAAATCCTGCTTTCTTATTGAAAAACTTTCCGTACATACAGGGCATTTCAGTCACAATCTCGCCCTTCCATTTCCAAAGTGGCCAATCCCAACCTCCTTCAGGAAATGTCACATATCGACAGTCCTCATCCACGATGTCTTCGGCAGAGAATCCTTCTATGCCACTATCGAGGAGAGGGAGGAAGCCTATCTTCTGAATCAGCTCCATCATGCCAATTGCTGAGTATATTTCTGGAAATGCCATTTACGTAGTTTTTATTTCAAAGCCTTACCATCAGAGAAAGCGTTACCGACTTTATCGCCCAGCTGGATATAGCTATGATGAATAGGGTCGAAGACAATCAGCTTCATTTTCTCCATGTCTGGATTTCCGTCTTCTGCCAGATACTTCTCATCTACAAGGATATTTACTATTTCTGCAACAAGAAAAAAAACAGTCTCGCTTTCGTCGTATTTCTCCTTGATGCGACACTCCAAAGTCATAGGAAAATCTGTAAATACGGGAGCGTTAACCATAGTTGCCTTCTTGATGTTCCATCCTGTTTTCTCCATCTTTTTTGGATCGTTCTTGGCAGAAACAATACCCACGAAATCAGACGCTACCATGGTTTTCTTAGTAGCGAAGGCAACGGTAAACTCGCCGCCAAGCTTCAGGTTGTCTGTGGTGACGTGATTTCCCATCGAGATCATAATCTCCTTCATGTCCCACTGTCCTGCCCAGGCAGCGTTCATTGCATTGGCAACTCCATCCTTATTATATGTGCCTATAATCAGCACAGGCTGTGGTACTACCCACGGCTTTGGTGCAAAATTTTTCATATACTTCGTTATTTATTTTGTTTTTTAATTCATGTGTAAATACGCCATCAGTGCAATCTGTATCAGCAGAATGGCAGGAATGCCGTATTTGAATTTCTTGTGCATCGTCTTATGGTGCCAGACTTTCATTCCCATCCATGCCCCGATGCTTCCGCCTACAACTGCCATCATCAATAGCGTGGTTTCCGGAATTCGCCACTTTGCTTTCTTGGCCTTGTACTTGTCTATACCGTATATGATGAATGTAACTGCATTGATGCAAAGAATGTAGTATATCAGTATAGTATGTAATGTGTTCATGTACCTCAAATACAATATTATAGGTTTAACATCCGAATCTCTGCGTTTACGAAAGAAGTAACCTCATGGTAATTACATTCAAAATGATTGGCTATCATATTTCTTGCAAACTGTCCATGAGTGACAACGATGATGGTATCATTGGCAAATTTCTCCGAAAGTTCTTGTAAGGCTTTGCCAGCTCGTTGATAAATGTCCTCTTCTGTTTCGGCACCACCATCAGGGAACATCCATTTGCCATCCTTTTTATACTTGTCTGCAGCCTCAGAAACAGGCATACCAGTATATTTCCCCCAATCACGTTCTCTAAGAATTTCCATAGGAATGACTGGAAGTTTTAATCTCTCTGAAATGATATTGGCAGAGTCCATTGCTCGTTTCAGGTCGCTTGAGACAATGCACTTGAACTGAACGTCTTTTTCTGCAAGATGTTCAGCTGCATTTCTTACTTGCTCCTTACCTTTGTCGGTAAGAATGCCAGGCAAATGTCCTTGTAGAATCATCTGCAAGTTCTCTGCTGTTTGTCCGTGTCTTACTATATATATAATCATTTGAAATTACTTATTCTCTATGCGCGTAATTATTTTGGTATTAAACCTCGATTTCTGTGAAACGATTAAATGTCTTACCATCTCTTGTAACTTTGCCGAAGAACATTGTTTCTGGACGTACCCAATATGCATGTTCACCATAGAGAGCCTGGTAAACCACCATACGCTCCAGAGTCTCGGAGTCAAATGCTGAATTGATGAACTTGTACTTGCCGCCTTTGAAATGTTGGAAGTATCTTTCTTCTTTTGCTGGATACTCCATCAACATCTTGGTAGCAAGCGGTGCGTACCAAGTTTTCACTTCTTGTTCTGTTGGAGTATGACCGCCAGGAAAATGATAGATATTGTTGTAGTGCTCCATAAACAATGGGGAGAAGTGAGCAAGGGTGTCCTGCTCACCAAAAAGTCCCCATACTCGTTCTTTGTAATATGGGTTGCAGCAATCAAACTGTACGGCTTCAAGTTAGGAAAATTCCTCAATCAACGCTTCGTCTATAACCAGACGCTGATTGCCATCCTTGCGAGGTGCTTTATACTGATGTTCACCGATGCGTACCTTTAGAAACTCCGTCATCTTGAAATAAGGATTGCCCAGCAAAGCTGGAATGCCCACTACTGGAGAGAGCATCTGGGCAAGGAATGCTCCGCAACTGTTTCCGACAAGCAAGTCTGGATGCTCTTTGTCTATGATGGAGCGAATCTCCTTCAATGCCTCTTTGGGATGCAAAGGCAAGTCTGGAGTCAGTACGACAGCACACCCTTCGAAAGCCTCTCTCATAGCATTCGCCATAGGGCAACTGCCTGTCGCAAAGAAACCATGCAGGAATAGTATTTTCTTCATTGTCTATTCTTCTATGTCTTGTTTTGGAGTTTGTTCGGCTCTTTTCTTTATTGGTCCAGAGTGATTACCTCTGTTGAGCTTGATACCATGCTTGTTGAGTATGCGAAACACAGAGCTTCGGCTTTTGAATCCACTGGCTCGCCAAATGTCATCGATTGGATGACCTGCCACGTAAAGATTGATAACTGTCTTTTCCCTGTCCAGTTTATGCATCTTGGCAGAAGATACTTTTGGCAAAGATATAATCATCTTCTCCTGTAAATCCACTACATGCTCTGCTGATTTGCGTAGAGCAAGAACTTCTTCAGGTAGAGCCCCCATCATTGTCAATACATCAGACGGTTTTGTCTCAGGAAACAGAATATTGTTGGAGTCAATCTTGTCATGTATGCTAATGATGCGGATTACTTTGACTCGGCAAAATTCCAGGAACGTTGCCAGTTCACGACTGCCACGCAGGGCATTGGAAAATTTGGGGATGACAAGTTCATCACCTCTTTTCAAGGCGACCATCAGTTGTTTCCACAACGGTCTGTTTCGTTCGTTCTCGTCATTTTCTTCAACGATACGAACACACCCAAACTCATTCATCCATTTTCGGTCTTCTTCCAGTTTGTCATACTGAGAGATAGCCATAATGTAGCCGACTTTTGCCATGTCAAAAACGTTTTATCTACTGATAATATGATTGTTATACGCCTATTGTCGATAGTATAGGATAATGCTAAAAACAGGTATAGGCGTTACACATATGCAAAGGTACATAATTATATTCAGAATCATAATTATACTGGTAGCTTTTCTCGTGTAAATGGATATAAATTGATTTTTGTATATAAATTGTGTTGTTATTAGTAAATCATACTAAAGTGAGTATGAAACATAAAATTATACAAAGTCTGATTATTGTGGCTGTTATTTGGTTTTTAATCTGTACCTTTGCACACAAAATTTACAATTATATGCCAATGAACAAAAGGAATATAGTACACTTAAATGGTTTTGTCGGTTGCATCTGCAACTCCTCTGAAACAGGTTTCGGAAACCAAATGAAAGAAAGTGAAGCAAGTGAAAGAAAAAAGACTTAAACGAGTTTATTCTTTCACTTGCTTTTTTTATGTACCATGCTGATTGTTGCTTCGTGTGACAGCAGAAAGCAATATGATTTTCAATCCTCCAATGACGCATTGGAAGAATATCATAATTTCTTTTTGTCGATTAAAGGCAACACAGGGTGCAACGCAGAACAGATGGCTACTTTCATCAATGGATGGCATGAGGTTGCCGACACGGTATCATGCTTCATCAAAAAGGATCCGTCATTTACGGCACATTGCGGACTGTCTGCAAGATATGACGAAATTTCGGATTCCATTCGGACAGAACTGCTTCGTCTGACAAGCAACTGTACACTAAGTGACGTAGCATACGTGAAATTACATACATCTGTATATAAAGAGAACCAGGAGCTTGACTCGTTGAAGGAAAGTGCCACCAAGTTCTTCATGTCCTTGGATAAATCACCCGTCTTTGACAAGGATGTGCGTGAAGGCATAGCTAATTACTCAAACTTCCTTTTAGGAAGCAAAGCACATGGGATAAAGTCAAAGAAAGAACTTGTAGCGTTCTTGCATGAAGAAGACCGTCATTTTCGCACATTCCTAGCGAATATAGATGAATGCTCGTCAATGGGCATGACAGAGATAACAAACAACACGGCAGACATCTGTTCTAATATCTATAAAGCAACCTCCGAAGGCATCCTGCCTACTTCTGAAACGCTTGTACTGATGTCAATGCGAACAGATCGGCGTTTAATTCTCAACGCGCAAGTTTGCCATGACGTTTTGAAGCGAGGAAAAATTAAAAGTGCGAACCAGGCTAACGCATATCTTTGGATGATGTTACAACCATACCTTTCGATGGATGCATTGGCTATAGCCATGCTCACACCACAACAAATTCAGGCAATGACAGACATCGCAAAAGATTATCCAGCCATTATAACAAGAATGGAGGGCAAACACTTTGTGAACAAGGACGTGTCCAACAAGATACCAGCACAACTCATGCGTTTATACATATCAACCATCTAATCAAATATTAATATTATGAAGAAATAAGAGGGCGAATAAATAGTGCAGTAATAATAGACCAAATAACTAATGATACAACATTTGTACAGTGGATTTATGACAATAAAGGAAAAATCCAAAAACAGACATTAAATATAAAATAAAATACATCCCTTGCCGATTTATTTGATATATTAAAAGAATAAAAGTCCGTAGAGTGGTAAATTCGTGGAGTGTGTAAAATAAGCTGTGTTTGGCTATCATATTATAAGAGTTGACCACAGCTATCTCACACATTATTTCATTCATTCTTCTTCAGAATATATTTTCTCCTTCCCTCTTTTTTAGGTTCATTACCGAACGAATCTATCAGAATAATATGGTTGGCATCCTTCACCTTGTAGAAGGTATGCTCACCACTTGAAGGATGCACAAGCATCAAGACCACACCTGCCTCCAGCGTAATGAGGCTGGCGAACGAGTGTCGTCACGAATGGTAGGAATAGGTAAGTCCGTTCTCTTTTCCACAAGCACATCGAAAGCCTTTCGGATGGAAAGCAACAACTGCTCGATGTCCTTGTTGGTCTCCACGGCTTCCTTGCTCCTGTTCTCCTTTGGCTGCTTTAGTGCTTTATGTTAATCGAAGTACAATCAACGCAATAATACTATTGATTTTACGTTCTTTTCAAAGAAAGGGTTTGTGCAATAGTGGCTTAAAGGCTAAAAGCACTACCTTTGTACGCAATATAACAACAATACGTTTAAGGTCACAATTTGTGATTTTGAAAATGAATATAAATATGACAGATAAAATAGGAAAAAAGGAGGCAACCTTTGCAGTGCCGTACAATGGCGAGGACAACAACGATTATGTCGATGGCAAGGGCTTCTGCTGCAATGACGGCAGCTTGGAAGCTGCGCAGGCACGAGCTTTGTCGAGAGCTGCAAAGAATAACTTCCAAGAGGGCGACGCATACGAGAAGATGCAGTTCTACTACCATCCTGACCATCTTGGAAGTTCCAGCTTCATCACCAACCTTGAAGGCGAAGTGGTACAGCACATCGAGTATGTGCCGTTCGGAGAGGTTTTCATAGAGGAGCGCAACAGCGTGTGGAACACGCCTTACCTCTTCAATGCGAAAGAGTTTGACGAGGAGACCGGTATGTACTACTATGGTGCGAGGTACTATGAGCCAAGGTTGAGTCTATGGATGTCAACCGACCCAATGGAAGAAAAGTATCCGGATTATTCAACATATATTTATGCGGCACAAAATCCTATTGCATATTCAGATCCTACCGGTATGGAGATTAGGGGTGTAACTAAAAGTGACGCTGAAGAATTCAAAAGCGATGTTCATTTAATTTTAGGAGATTCGAAGTTTGATAATTTACGTTCTTTGATTTCATTGAAAGGTAAAAAGTTCCAACAAATTCCTGACGCAGCACTGGCAGACGCTCTTGATGGTGTAACTTGCTCAGAAGATGAAATGGCATATATTAGCTTACTCGTCAATACCATTAATTCTAAAGAAGTTCATTCAATAGAATATTTGAAGGATGGAGAAGAAGTTTCATCAAGCGGGTACTCAGATATTAATAAGTATCTGAACAGTATTGACCCTGATAGTAAAATTGGAGATGCATTCAGAAAACGAGAAGAACGTTCTGATGGGTCTACACGCTACTATTACGATGATGCCACCATTCAAACTCTTGGAGGGGAAGGATTCAATGTCCCAACATCTAAAGGATCGCATTCTTTTATTAGGGGTGTCCAAGATAAGCTTAAGGCCGTAACATCTGCACATGAATTATTGGGTCATGGACTACCATCTGCAAGAAAAGAAAGTCCTGTACATAATAATACAAACGCAATTAGAACGGACAATCTTGTAAGGAGATTGCTCAGACTCCCCCAAAGAGATGGATCAGACCATGCCGGAGGAAAAGATATTGTAAGTCCTTATAGTTTGCCTTATACTAAATAACAACAAGCATTCGCTAAACTTGGTATATGTAGAACCATATACCAAGTTTAGCAATACTATATATTAAAGCAATAGGAATATGAGAGAAATTTTGTTTTTTTATATTATGTTCATCGTGGTCGGAAACAGCAAGGTTTTTGCTGAGCCTAATACGGTACAGGGAAACAGAGAATTAGTATCTGCTATTCTCAATAAAATGCCAGAATCTACAACTAACGAGTCGAAAATTGTTTTTGGTATTAAAGAACAATTTTATTTGATAGTTGTCAACGATACCATAGGTACTGAATATTTTGTGACGATTGATACACAAAATAAGAATTTTGAACTGATTCCCGTCAAGTTTAATGATAATGGCAACAGTAGAGGGTCGGTTGCTAAATACTTTGCCAATATTCAATATTTGGACGAACCAAATCAGGGAAAAATTGGAAGCAAATTTCAAGCTGGGTATCCCGCATATTTTGCTTTTATAAACGGGAATTGTATTATTAAGGATATGATATTTGACTCAATATCTATACCAAGTCCCTTACCGATTGATTTGTTGGTGTTTCTTAATGAAGAAATTATACGAGAAATTAGATTATGGTATCGACAACTATAATGTACACCCTTGCCATGGGCTACGACAATATGCACCGCATCAAATCGAAGAGCCAGCATCTGACTCAGGACAACGTGCAGTTCAACGGCACATTGAATGCTGGCTATGATTTGTCGTACACCTATGGAACTGATACAGGAAAGAAGTTCCAACTCGCCAATGTGAAGGATGTTAACTACCGCACGGAGGAGACGCCTTCAGAAAGCGAGAATGTGAACAACAATCATGCTTATGAGTATGATGCCAACGGTAATCTTGTTTATGTCAACACAAGCCGTACAAAGAAGGACGGTGTGGCTGACGAGAAGACCGCAGAGCGCAAGCTTAAATGGGATGAGGAGAACCGTCTCCTTGCTTCTGATGACAATGGCTTTGTGACTAACTACTGGTATGATGCCAACGGTAATCTTGTATATGTCAATACAAGCCGTACAAAGAAGGATGGCATGACTGACGAGAAGGCAGCGGAGCGCAAGTTGAAGTGGGACGAGGAGAACCGTCTTCTTGCTTCTGATGACAATGGCTTCGTAACCAACTATTGGTATGATGCTGACGGTGAGCGTACGGTGAAGACTTCTGGCGAAAGTGACCAGGTTTATGTGAACTCAGAGTTTGCTGGAGGTCGCACGAACACCGCCAAGTTCTCATTGTATGTATCTCCTTACCTCGTTGCCAACCAAGGCGGACGTTACACCAAGCATATCTATATCGGTAGTCAGCGTGTCGTTTCCAAGATTGGTGACTTCGACTCTTACGGCTCAGATCCACGCCGCATCCAATATGCTGGTAGCGAGACTGACGGCTTGTCTGTTGATTATAAGGTTAAATATACTCAACAGTTGCAGGTCATTAAGGATAATTATGCAACCTTTGCTGTGCCGTACAATGGCGAGGACAACAACGACTATGTCGATGGCAAGGGCTTCTGCTGCAATGACGGCAGCTTGGAGGCAGCGCAGTCACGTGTAATGGCAAGAGCAATGAAGAACAACTTCCAAGAAGGCGACTCATACGAGAAGATGCAGTTCTACTACCACCCAGACCATTTGGGTAGCAGTAGTTACATCACCAACCTTGATGGCGAGGTGGTGCAGCATATCGAGTATGTTCCTTTCGGTGAGGTTTTCGTTGAGGAGCGCAACAACATTTGGAATACACCTTATCTTTTCAATGCGAAGGAATTCGATGAGGAGACTGGATTGTATTACTATGGGGCGAGGTACTATGACCCAAGGGTGAGTTTGTGGATAAGTACGGATCGCTTCGAGGAAAAGTATCCAAATGTTACAGCATATAGCTTTACAGCTAATAATCCTATGAAGTTTTAGATATAAATGGAGATAGTTTGAGAATCGAAGATAAGAAACTGTCTTTATTGTATATTAGTGGAAACTTATATAATCAAAATGGACAAAAATATGATGGTAAAATTAGTGGGTTCATGAAAAAGGCTGTTTCCGCCTTAGATGTAATACGAAAAGGTACAGAAGGGGAAAATATGATTTCTGAGCTTCAGTCATCCACTAATAATTTTATCATTAAAAAAGGACAAAGTAAGTTTACTGCAGCAAATAATCATAAGGCATATAGTAATCAATTTATGAATGATCCATCTGTTGCATCTACAAAAGAAGTATTGCTTAAAGCAGGAATTGATTTATCAGGAGGTTCTGGAGGCGTAATATCATGGAATCCTAATGGTTCTATATTGGCGACTCTAAATGGTGGAACAATTAGTGAAGAAACTGATTTGGCGCATGAAATGTTCCATGCTTTAGATGCCAATAGAGGACTTTTAGACAAACGTTCATACAACGGTTTGGAACGTAGTGAATGGCAGGCTGTATATCGTGAGAATATATTGCGTGGACAACTAAACCGACCTTTAAGAACTTATTATATAACAACAAAAGACCCGTCAGGTAATTATGTTGGGGGCGATGGCCCTTCTATGTTAGCAGGCAAGAATATTCCAATTTTGCCATATTGGTATAAAAAGTAAAATAATTCGTACGATGAAATTGCTTACATATTTCATCGTACGAATATGTTATAATTAAAAACATAGAACAGATGAAAATAAAGTTAACATTATTATATTTTTTATTATTAGTAACATTTTCTGCAATTGCAAATTATAATTTGCCTAAGGAGAAACTCAAAAAAGTCAAGTTACACTTAAATAACCTTAATTCCGCAACACTTTAGTTTAACATTATTTATAATATCCTGAGCAAC
>OLRA01003378.1_pt1 | contig 14059 bp, 15 predicted proteins | sample 1673011 | NCBI WGS metagenome assembly OLRA01 (sample SAMEA3136746, study PRJEB25190) | human gut metagenome | reverse complement strand
CTCTACGACACCCTATATAAAAAAAAGAGACCAACCCTTTTTGGGTCAGCCTCTTTCGAAAGTAGTATATTATGAATGCTTACGTAAAACGGGATTTGTATCTTAACCGACTGATTGTCAGGAGGAATAATGGGCAGATTAAAGCGGTTTACAGGAACATTGTCATATAGACAGGAACATATTCTATCCCGTTCTCCCTTTTATAGTCTTTCGTATAGATGGCCGATTATAAAAAAGTGAATTATTCTCTTGTAATTTAGGTGGGGGGACAGTATATTTGCGCCGTAGAACCACCAACATAACAACTATGCCCCGTTTGAAATCGAATGACACGAGTGTTTTTATCATAAGGATTCTATTGTCTTGCATTGGAATGAGCCAAGCCTTATCTGCATATGCTCAAGACGGTATAAGAGGAAGAGTCTTGGACGAACAGGGAAAAGGACTTGACGCTGCTGTCGTCATGCTGGCATCATTACCGGATAATGTATTGATGGAAACCACTATAACCGACATCAATGGGCAGTATCTTTTTCCAGTCCACAACGGCAAGTTCCTCCTATGCATAAAGACACTTGGATATAAGGAGTTCCAGAAGGACATCACACTTGCAGAATCTCAGACGCTTCCGGACATTCATTTGGAACCGGAGGAGATTTCATTGAAAGATGCCGTCGTAACCGCGCGGAAATCACGTCCGATGACGACTTCAGCGAATGGAAAGATTCAGATTCATGTCGCGCAATCCTACCTTACCGATGTAGGGAACGCCTTGGACGTGTTGAAGCATTCCCCCGGCATTTCCGTAAACAATAAAGGCGACATTTCTCTGGCGGCTCTGGGAGGAACAGCCATATATGTCAACGGAAGAAAGCTCATGCTGCAGGGAGACGAGTTGTCAACTTATCTCCGCACCCTCTCTTCCGAGAAGATCTCTCAAATAGAGATTTCTCATAACCCTGATGCAAGCTTCGGGGCGGATGGCTCCGGTGGTATCATAAACATTATCCTCAAAGCATCAGGGCGATCAGGCTTTTTCATAACCACATCACATGGCGTCGGTTACTGGGAAAACCTGAAACAGAATTCAGACCTCGCCATGTCGTACAATACGGACAAATGGCAATTGGGGCTGAACTACAACCACAGTATAGGGCACTACGCGATGGATTATGGTTACGAAAAGGTCCAGAATGGGGACAAGAACATATCCGAGACGGCTGACACGGACAAGCGCAACACCTACTCGGCTGGCATTGACTTTTCCTGGCAGCCTAATCAAAAGAACAGACTTTTCATAAGCAGCACCGTAAACGTTCTCGCAGGTCCAGGAGTGACACGGACAACGACAGAAATCTATCAGGGAACGGACCTGCTGGTCAATATACTCAAAGCCCGCAACAACTATATTGAACAGAAAAATCTCCAGTACAACAACAGTCTGAGTTATCAGTACCGGCCATCATCAAATACACAAATATCATTCTCCGCGGACTGGACCCATTTCGACGGCAAAGCACGCTGCGAACAACCCAATGAGTATTTCACGGCAGACGACACGCCCATCCGTTCCGATTTCTTTTACTCGGAACCTGACAAGGATATTGACATCTATGCGCTTCTGGCAGACTACAAATACAGACCAAATGCGCAGAACGAAATACTTGCAGGTGTCAAGACAACGTTTATCGGGAGCGACAATTCATTTATCTTCAAGAAGAACGGAGTCATGGATACTGGACGTTCGAACGACTTCCTGTACAAGGAAAAGAACCTTGAGGCCTATGCGCAATATACCCGCACATGGAATAAGATTGAATTAAGTGGCGGACTGCGGATAGAATATATGCACACATTCAGCAGGCTACTTTCCATGACGAGTCAGGATGCTGAGACGAACACCGGGAACCATCTTCGGTTGTTCCCGAATTTCAGTGCAACATACAACATCAACGGAAAGAACAAAATCGCATTGCTCTACAGCAGAAGACAGGACAAGCCCAGGTACGAGGACCTGAACCCGTTTGAATGCCTGCTCGACGAATTGTCCTATTGGAAAGGCAATCCGTTTCTCAAGCCTCAATTGTGCAACAAGATTATGCTGTCATACACCTGGAGCAGTCTGTCATTGAACCTCTATTACAACCATCTCGATGGCTATTTCACATCACTTACGGATGTATATGGAAGCGACAAGACAATCATGACGAAGAAGAATATCGGAACCCAACAACAGGTCGGGTTCGACGCCGTATTCTCAAAACGCCTCACACCTTGGTGGGACTTCAGCACAAACGTCGGACTGTACTACTTCATGAACAAACTGGATTACGAAACGTACAGACATGAGTACAGACGTCCGTCATGTTTCTTGTCTTCAAGCAACAGCTTTCTCTTGCCGCTCGGCATCAACCTCGAAATCTCAGGGCGATTCTACTCCAAACGGCAGGGCGGAAGCTATGAGGTCTGCAGGCCGACAGGCAGCGTTGACATGGGCCTCAACAAGAGTTGGCTTGACGGCTGCCTGCGCATAGCCCTGCTGATGACGGATGTCTTCCACACTGAGCGTTGGGACAGTTATGGAACAAAAGATAACCTGATACTGTCGTCATGGGGGCATGGGGAGAGCCGCAAGATTCTGCTGCGATTGACATATGGTTTCGGAAAGCAAAGATTCGAGAAAATTGACAGGAATCTAGAGGAACTGAACAGATTATAAGAAAAAGTAAATTTTTTTCTTGTAATTTAGGGGGGGGGTAGTATATTTGTGTCATATAATATAAACCACTAACGAAATGAAAAAGTTATTATTATTCATCTGTGCCGCAATGATGATTTTCAGCTGCGGCAAAGAAGAGTCAGGAAACAAACCTTCAATTAACCATGAAGACAAGGTGACTTGGGCCACTGTTGTCAAGGAGTATCCATTCCTGGACGGCTTTCCTGTATTTGACGGGGAAGTCGAGAATTGGCAGTATAAAGAACTCGGCAGCATGAAGACATTGACCTTCTTCGACTACAAGTGCGACAAGTCCGTGTCGACCACCTATTACGCCAAGTTCATACCTGCGGGCTTTACCAAGAGCGAAGGCTCTGAAATCTACCGGAAGACGGCGGACAAGAAGAATTACATCTTCACCGGCAGCTATGGCGGCGGCAGTTTCGCCTTAAGTTTCTCCGTTGACGCCGAATAGGACATGAAAAAGGGAATCATCACCTGCGTCTTGACGGCATTGGCCCTGTCGGCAGGTATTACGTCGCACGCACACACCGTTTCCGACAAGAAGACAAAGCGTGAGAAGGAGGAGAATGTCAAAGTCAGAGTATGGCTCAACAAGGGAGAGGACAAAGTCATTGACGGTTATCTCCGTTCGGCTCTCGTCAACCGCCCAGACAACATTGAAATAAGCCTTACCGCCGACGGCAAGAGGATGAGATATGTCAATGAAGACGTCGATTCCCTGCTTCTTGACGGTTCGGACAAATATGTGAAGAGGCTGGTCAAGATGTACGGAGCATTGGGCGGTCCGGCAACGGTCGAATGGGTGCGTGAGGAATACCGTGGCAAAGGCATTGACCTGTACTCTCTTTTCACTGTCGAAGCTGAAAGGACGGGAAGGAACATCACGGTCGTGAGACCGGTCCGTTCGTGGTACCTGAGCATTGCCGGGGACATGGCCATAATGGTCGGGTCTGATACCCGCAACAGCATCTTTGACAAGGCCGAGCCGCCGATGTCCGGGGCAATGCTGAACAAGTATTTCGGAAAGATATATGACTATCCGGAATTTGCCGCAAGGATACGGGAGGGCGAATTCAGCACGTTCATGGATGTCATCCATGCGTGGGAAGCCTCTTACGGAGGCACTGTTCTCCGCGTGGATGGAAAGCTCAGGGACGGGCAGGTCGGTGTCCAGGGAGGAATCGCCTCTTCCGACGCCAACAAGAACGTGGACTGGAAGCGTACCAAATCTGAGATAGTGTTCCCGAAATACACGAGGACAATCCAGGTCGGCGCCTCCCCTGTGATCGCGGAGTGGACAAAGGTGATGAAGCATGCCACTGACGGCTCCAAATCCTCATTCAAGATGACTGTCCCTCCGATAATGATATATTCGGACATCTGCTTCCTTGATTTCGGACGTTTCGGAAGCCTGGGCTGGTCAATAGGAGGTGAATACTCCCGCTACAGCTACAACTGGATGCTGGACAACGGCTATGGCGACAAGCAGCAGGACACGTACTGCAACAGAGTTGACCTTGCGGCAGGTCTCAGTTACCACATAACACTATGCAGCCGTCTCGAACTCTACGCGAGGGCGATGATCGATGCAGGACTGATCGGAGAACACACCACTGACCACGAAAGCGGAGAGAAAGCCAGTTCCACATTCAACAAGATGGACACGAAGATGGGCGTACTGGCCACTGCCGGACTCCGCTGGTACTTCTGCAACAAGGCCGGACTCTGGGTGGAGGGCGGCCATGACGCGGGCTACGTGTCGGCAGGATTGTCATTCAAGTTCTGATGAGGTGGCGGGACGAATTCTCGCCTGGCTTCATAACGAATTTATATAATACAGCGTGGAATTCAGGACATTTTTTGACCGCAATTCCACGCTGTATTAAAATATCGTCTGATTCACTTGAGGATCTTGAGCAATCAAGAGCCCCAGTCTGTTTTAGAATCAGTTCGCCATCAGAACTTCTGCATAGTCGTTTGCTGAATTCGGCAAAGTGATATGGGATAGAGATTTCGTGTCGTTCCAAGCAAGATCATAGATTTGCAAGCCATTGGATGTCTCCGAAACGTTCAGAAGAATGTGGCCAGGCTTTTCAGAATTCGACGTGGCGGATATTATCTGGCCGATTTTGCAGGTGTAAATGGCTTGGCCGATAGTTCCGTTTTCAGAATTGACCAGGCGGAACAGACTCAACCCTCCGTATGTGGCAATATAGCCGGCGTCACTGCCCGCCCTGAACGGAATCAATGATTCGGCTGCGATATCCTCCATTATGTGGAAGCCCTCTTTGTCCAGCATGACCGCAGTCCAGTTGCCATCACCCTTGTTTGCAGAAAGAAGATATGAAGTGGATTCTTTCGTTCCGATGGACACTCCTGGATAGCTTCCGAAATATTCAGGCTTCAGGCCATCTGGCATGGCAAATGTCGGCTGCACAGGTCCAAGTGCGTCCGACTTTGTCATATAGTCGGCTCCGATTTCAATCGGCAATGTCTGCAATGCGCAGATTCCATCATGACATACAACAGCCACGGCGGCATTTGACGGAGTCAGGAATAATGCCATGACATCAATAGCGCGAGTCTTGACCTCGCCGGTGAAGAAATCGACACATACGGCTGTCCGGTGCCCGTCTTTCCCAGAGATGCCACAAAGCCCATATGATCGCGGAACATTGATGACTGAATGGAGATTCTCAGGCAGTGCAATCTCAAGGGATTTCTGGCAGGCATTGTTCATGTCAAGCATGAATCCGTCAATTTTGCAGGACATATGGCTGACTCCATAGAGTCTCAATTCCTTCGGTGACTGTCCGTCCGTGATTCTCAATAATCCGATTCTCTGCAGCTTTCCCTCACGCATTACGCTGACTTCCACATCCGCTGCCGGATACCTATATGGAAGGACGGCGGTTATGCCGACTGGCGTCACATCTTGTTTCTTTGCATAGATACCGGACACCTTACCTACAGGAATAGTTGCGTCACCGGTCTCCCAAGTAAATGTAAGCATGACATTGTCCGTCTGTTGGCAGCCTATGCCCTGAAGATGAAAGGCATCGCCAGGCGAAAGTGTCTGCCCAGCCTCCTCAAGTCTTGCGTCCTGTATGAAAACGACATTATCTACAGGCTTGAATGCTTCTCTGTTGCAGGAACAGGCTGCCGTCAGCACGGTAAGCCAAACAGCAAGTGTCTTACGTAGCTCCATTACAAATCATATTAGGAAGGTAATATACGTCCATTCAGTCCTTGATTGCGATATAGCCGCTCTCGTCAATCATATCCGCACCACTTTTCGTAAAGATGAACTGGAAAAGTTTGTGTGCCATACTCTCTTGGCTTTCCGTCTCGCGGATTGCAGCATAGATGCTTGATACAAAAGGGTAGGTATTATTTTTCAGAGACTCTTTGCTCGGTACGACGCTATCGATGGACAACATATTCACTTTCATCAAATCACGAACCATCGCCGTGCAATAGAAGAATGGTGTGTAGCCGATGCCGTATTCATCCATCTCAATCTGCAAATATGGCGATGTCATTTGTGAGCCAATGATTTCAGGCATATAAGTACCGTCAATCATAGTCAGCCCAGCCATTACAAGGGTCTCCATTTTTTCCTGGCTTCCGGAATCAGTATCACGGATATAAGGAGTGATGGTGTGGTCAACGCCGCCGACCTCTTTCCAGTTGGTTATCTCGCCAGTGTAAATCTTCCGCACTTGATCCGAACTCAGATTCCTGACTGGATTCTTGGGATTGACGATGAACACCAACGCGTCGATGGCCAAAGGCTTGGTTATGATTTTGATTCCCACGTCATTGGCTGATTTCAATTCATTCCTTGAAATATCTCGGCTTGCGATTATCATGTCAGTCTTAGACTCGATAAGGTTCTCATACGCTCCATGAGTCCCACTACAAAGATTCTTTTCCAAATAATCTTTGTAGGAGAAAGATGACTTCGTTCCATTAAAGTCGGGCTTAATGATATATGTCGTGCCGCTCAGCCAGTCCTCCTCCCACTTGTATGGTACGCCAAGCACTTTATATGCCACGAGGTCCCGGACCGGCCGGGTGCTTGTCGAGCAGTCGGTAAGCGGCCAGTCTTCAAATTTGACATCCCACCCTGAGGTCCGCCACTCAGATTTAGCACAAGATGATATTGTCAAAGCAGCAGATAAGCAGGCTATTCCGAATAATCCGTAAAGTTTCATAGCAGTTTGCATTTAAGTGTCCTTGTTATTTACAACTACATTTTCTAGCATGTGTCTTATAGACAAAATTACACTTTTTAGCACATGAAACAACTATTGTGCTACATTTTCTTGCACTTAATTGTGCAGCATAGAGCTTGCCGGCAATCTACATCAGAAAGAGGACAGCGTCCTGCGCGCCTTTATGCCAGAAGTGGCTTCTGAGATGCTGGGATATTTGATTGAATGACTAATGAATCTTTCGCTCGAAATAAATCTTATTTTATCTCATTTTGTCCGGTTAAACGCCAATCTACCGGACATTTTGTCTTTTTCGGCTCATTTGTCCGGTCAAAAGCCAATCCACCGGACGTTTTGTCATTTTCGGCTATAATAGAGTCGACTAAAATCAGGAAAATACACCGCAGCGGAAGGGTCTATACGAAGGCGACAGTCGCAAATGAGCTCTGACAGGGCGGCGGAAGAGTTTCTTTTACAAAACCAATGTTAGCATTGGCGGGACGCGGCCACGGAGCGTTTTGTAACTCGCTGATAATCAGACACCAATTTAGATATAGCGTGGAAACGCAGGCTTTTTTTTGTCGGGTTTCCACGCCGCATTTTATAACTTATTGAGAATCAGCGCCTCCAAAAATCAAACGTGGCTGCGTCCCGCCTGGGATTTTACAGGGATGATATTTATTCGTATCTTGCCGAATAAAATTCACGCACTCTGAAACAATAAACAAAATGAATAAAGCAAAACTCGACCAGGTTTTCAGCCTGAACAATAGTGACGAGGTCTTTTCTTTCATGAAGGACTATGCACATAAGAATCAAGATTTAAGTGCGGCCTTAATTCGGCACTTTCTTCCTGACGACATTGACTTGGACGCTCTTAGGGACGAGGTCAGAAATATCATCTTTTCTGTTGAAGAGAGCGGAGACAGATGGGGGCCATCATTAAACTGGTATCAGATAGCCGACCAATTGAGGCGAATGATGGATAAGGCCAGATATTATGATCACGAAGGAAAATTTGATGCAGCGGCGTCAATTGCGTCCGAGGTAATCCTCTTTGTTGGAAAGTATTATTCTGATGATCGAGTATACGAATGTGAATGTTTCGGTGGATATGATTTCGAGACCAGGAGTGCAGCAGATATGCTCATACCGTTAATCGAATCTAAAGTGCTGGATGTTAATACCATCAGTAGGATATCTAATGACATTGACAAGGTATTAGGAACAACTGCATTTCAGGACGGAGGATATTGCCTTGCAGATTTGAGTGAGCTGCAGAGTGTTCTTGAGGGCGTTTTCGATAATTTTGACGACCATTTGGCGTCACTTGATAAGATTATAGACAATGCAGGGCGAGCTGTCTATTATAGAAATCGCTGGTTGTTCAGAAAAGTGGCATACCTGAACTATAAAGAGAAGTATGATGCTGCACAGAAGACAATAGATGATAACTTTTTCGTACCGGAACTATCCAAAATGCGGATAGATTCCCAAATATTCCACGGACAAATTGAAGAGGCTATTGAATCGCTGGACAGAGCAATAGAATGTACGGAAGACTCTTCGTATGTACACAGCTGTCATGAAAGAAAGATGGAACTGCTTGAAACAACAGGAGACACATCGAGGCTGGCAGAAGAACTTGAGTATCTGATTCTGAACAGCTATTCTTCAGAATATGAATATTATCTTCAGTTAAAACACGTTCTGGAACAGTTACCTGCCAATTCTTCAAACAGGTTACACACCATCATTGAAAAGTTGGTCGATAAGAGCCGTTTTCATAGTCAGAAGGATACCGCCAGAATATGTGCAGAAGAGAACATGATTCCACAGCTGGCCGAGTGTTTATCTTGGAATAATAACTACAACGATGAATGCTATATGGTTTTGGCGGAATATGGCAAATTGCTGGACTCTCCCACGAGGCGGAAGATCGTTGAAGGACATATTGACCACATCCGAACGAGAGCCATCCCGACAGATAGCCGTAGATATTGTTATATCGTCAGCAGTATGAAAGCCCTACGGGATTCGTGCAGTGAAGGGCAAGCTGCTGTGAATAAACTAATTGAAGAATTCAGGACACAATATAGTCGCAGGCCATCAATGATGAGAGAGCTGAATAAACTTCGTTGAGTGAGTTAAGCTACATTTCCGGCGATTTCTAGCCGGTCTGTTCCGTAAAAGGACATGCATCCTATAATGTCATATTTCTATATCCGAAATGATGTAATTTTAGATCGGAGGAGAATTCTACATTCGATGTAATATAATTTCATAAAAGTTTACTATATTTGCATCCGATAGGATGTAATTATATTATGAAGACACTATTGTCTGCAAAACTCAAATCCCTCCGCAAGGAGTATGGATTGACACAGGAAGAACTCGCCCTGAAATGCGGTGTCGGACTTAATTTCGTGCGTCAACTTGAGCAAGGAAAACCGACGCTCAGGATGGATAAGGTTAATCAGGTGCTTGCAATGTTCGGCTACGAGCTTGCACCGGTAAGAACAGATGAATTGAATGAGAAAAACTGAGATTTACTTTAAGGACAACCTTGCCGGTATTCTTACTGAAACAGAATCCGGTTATGAATTTCGCTACAATAAGGAATATTTAGACAATAAGGGTTCAGATCCAGTGAGTCTTACACTGCCACTCTCTGAGAAGCCTTATCAATCTAAAATTCTATTTCCGTTCTTCGATGGTCTCATCCCTGAAGGATGGCTGCTTGATGTGGCTTTAAGGAACACGGACATCAGTTCATTGGACAGGATGTCCCTGCTCCTGCTCTGTTGCAAAGACTGCATCGGAGCTGTAAGTGTCGTACCTGTAAATGAGGAAAGCGATGAGTAAATGTCTATATTGCTATAAGGAACTTGTGGACGGAGAAGTGGATTTCCATAAAGGCTGCGCCAAGAAATTCTTCGGGATGCAGAATGCACCGGAATTGCCCTATTCACTCAATGATTTGGACACTCTGGCTGCCCAGGTGATAAAGTCGCAGACAACATTGACCGGAGTTCAGGCGAAATTGTCTCTCCATCTCGACAGGCATGAAGGGTCAAGAAGACTCACCATAGTAGGACTTTGGGGCGATTATATCTTCAAGCCACAGACCCAGACATACAAGAATCTTCCAGAAAATGAAGACTTGACAATGCATCTGGCCGAAATCGCGAAGATAAAGGTTGTGCCTCACTCTCTAATACGACTTCAAGATGGCACATTGGGCTACCTGACCAAAAGGATAGACCGGACGTCAGACGGAAGTAAGATTCCAATGGAGGACATGTGTCAGCTTACAGAGAGACAGACGGAATACAAGTACAAGAGTTCGTATGAACAGATTGCCAAGGTAATCGCCAAATACTCATATGTACCGCTTTTGGATCTGACCGATTTCTATGAACAAGTATTCTTCAGTTGGCTGGTAGGAAACAATGATATGCATCTGAAGAACTTCTCTCTGTATGCACCAAAGGGCAAGTGGTTACTTACCCCGGCATACGATCTTCTAAATGTCTCAATGGCAAATCCGAAAGACACCGAAGAAATGGCACTCACACTCAATGGACGGAAGAAGCGGATAACGAAAAGCGATTTCGTCAGCGCCATGACACTTTCAGGTATTGCGCCCAAGGTATTTGACAATATGCTAGAAAAGTACAGAAAACTCCTACCGAAATTCCACGACATGATTGACATGTCGTTTCTGGATGACGAGTGCAAGGAAGCTTATAAGCAGGGCATCACATCACGGTTGGAAAGAATATCAAATCAGAAATAAAACAGCGGACTACCTATAACACGTTTATTGAATAGCATAAAGAGGGTAGCAAGTCATCTGCGGCTGCTCAATGTAGGGTTTCATTGAGTATCTTATTGCATGAAGTTCCGGGTTTTGTTTCAAAAGATTGCTCAAGGAATTCGCTCGTACATTACATTCAGCTTTCACCGCAATTGGCAGTAATTTTCCGTTCCTCTGAATCAGAAAGTCAATTTCAAGTCTTGTTCCGTCATCCGTCTTGTGATAGAAGATATTCTCTTCGTCGTGACTCTTCATTTCTTCAAGTATGAATGTATTACATTTTCTTGCACTTAATTGTGCGGTCATCAACTACCAGAACATGTTTGTGCTTGGGGAATGCGTGAAACTTAGGACAGGTCGGAATTGTTGAGTAATCCCTCTTATTTGATTTTTGTGTGGTAGATGTATTGTTGTAATCAATACAATGTATTATATTTGTGTTGATAATATTAAAAGTATCTAATATGGCACAGTCAACATTGTCAATGAGAGTAGATGATAATCTCAAGAAAAATTTTGATATGATATGCGATGATTTCGGCTTCACGAGTACGGCGGCTATCACCGTATTCATGAAAACGGTGGTCCGTGAAAGGCGCATCCCTTTTGAAATTAAAGCGTCCAGCAAGGAGCAAATCAATAAGGATGCATGGAATGCATTTCTTGAAATGAGAAATCAGGTTGTCGCCGCCGGGGCCCAAGGACTCTCATTAGAAGAAATCAATGACGAGATTAGAGACGCCAGAAATGAAAGATAAGTTTTTTGCTGTCATTGATACAAATGTTATAGTATCGGCGCTAATTTCCAAAAACATTGACTCCAATCCGGGCAAAGACTTTCACGACCAAAATTTCATCTTTCACCAGATCTTATAGAAACTGTCTTGAAGGCAATTATTGTTGATGGTTTAAGTTTAGATAGGGTACCCGCAACAGGCATTGACATTCCGGACCCGAAAGACATTGTATTCTATGAAATAGCTATTTCCAAAGAAAACGCCTATCTTGTTACCGGCAATATCAAACATTTTCCTGTCAGGTCTTTTATTGTTTCTCCTGCAGAAATGGTGGAGATTTTGGGCGATGATTGATTGCTCTGTTAAGATTCATTTCAAATAAAGCATTAGTACAATGACCTACGCGGAATTATTGGCGGACAATCAGCGCTTGCGGAAACGAATCATAGAATTGGAACAAGAGAATGCCAGACTTAAAGGGCTGGATGAGCCATTGCTGCCCGAATCGAAGTCTCCGACGCTTGAAAGTCATAAGCCATTGACAGAAGAAGTATATTTTCCGGCTCATTGGTCCGACCAAACGCCAATCCACCGGACGTTTTGTCATTTTCTGCCATAATAGAGTCGACTAAAATCAGGAAAATACACCGCAGCGGAAGGGTCTATACGATGGCGACAGTCGCAATTGAGTAACTTGTTTGTCAGAAAGACTTTTTTCAATGAATATGGGAAGAATGGCTCGCAATTTGCGGGTCGTTCTTCTCATGAACCTACTGGTATATACCGGGTTAGCACTCTGGCATATACATATTTTAACCACATGATTTATGAAACGTTTATCGATTCTTACCGCCATCATTCTGGCCGCAGCGGCCTTGATGACATCATTCCAGAACTGCTATGCCTGCACAGGCATCACCCTCAAAGCCAAGGACGGAAGCACCGTAGTGGCGCGCACGATCGAGTGGGCCGCCTCCGACAATGACTGCCGTTGGGTTGTCGTACCTCGCGGCCACAGTTGGAAATCCTTCATCCCCGGAGGCGGGACTGGCAGAAGTTTCACCAATGTATATGGCTACGTGGGCGTCTCGGTAGTCCAGGACGAGCTGATGATGGAGGGCATGAATGAGAAAGGCCTCTCCGCCGGCCTCTTCTATTTCCCTGACTACGGAAAGTACGAGGAGTATTCCGAAGCAAATCATGAGACCAATATCTCTGATTTCCAGTTAGTCTCATACATTCTCGGGCGCTGCGCCACAGTCGATGAGGTCAAGGCCGAGATCGCAAGGGTGCATATCCATGGATTCGATCCGCGCTCCTCGACCGTGCATTGGAGGTTCGCCGAGCCGTCAGGCCGCCAGATTGTGCTGGAGATCATCGACGGGAAATGTGTTTTCTATGAAAACCACCTGGGCGTACTGACCAACTCTCCATCTTTCGACTGGCAGCTCACCAATCTCAACAACTATGTAAACCTTCTGCCTGGCCGTACCGAGCCACATACGATTGGAAATATGTCCCTGTCATCTTTCGGCGGAGGAAGCGCGATGATTGGTCTGCCGGGGGATTTCACCCCGCCTTCAAGGTTTGTACGCGCGGCCTTCTTCCAGAGCACCGCGCCGCAGAAACCTGACGCAGAGGGCTCCGTGTTCACTGCCTTTCACATTCTCGGCTCAATGGAGATTCCGATCGGGGCGCAGTTCCCGGTTGACGAGACGCCGGCTGACATCCCGTCAGCAACCCAATGCACCTGTGTCACCGACATGTCAGGTTTGAAGTTCTATTATCGCTCCATGTATGATGGAGGCATCAGATGCATTGACCTTAAAGAGATTGACTTCAAGAAGATAGGCCTGAAGTCCGAGCCGCTCGTTCCGTCAAAGAAGGAATTCGTCCATCACATCAGATTTTAACATGTATTGACACAGTAAGACCTCACCATGAAATGCGGTGTCAGTAGCATGATTGATTTGCTTTATCTTGAACATTCACTTACCTCCCGGTAAACGGGCGGCCGTCCTTTCCTCCGGAAGGTGACGCACTGGTTAGGCGACAATACAAGACAACAAAGGCAAGACAAAACGCACCCAGAATGGGCTGCGAATTTGCCTTGTCGTTTGTCTTTACGCCTTACTTCGCGGATACCTACGGAGGGAAAGGATGTCAACTACTAATACATAGTTCGAGATGACATGTGCCAACAATAAATTAGTCAAATTGAAAAAAACATTGGTAATTCTCACAATTTGACTAATTGTTCATTGATGGTATGTATTAACTATTCATGACGTATATACTAATCCCCATTGCATTTGGTTACACTAAAACTCAATACAAAGGATATTTTAGATATTCAGCAAATTATTATCTGAAATTGTAAGCAATAGAGATAAAAAGTCCTGTGCTCGTTTGCTTATCTCCGATAATTGCCGGTTCACCATTTTGCCTGCCTTCTACCGACGCATAATTAATGGCATAACGACCAATGCCAACAGATGCGGAAAATCTCCATACATCCAATCCTACTGAAGGTTTCAGCAGA
>OLRA01003345.1_pt1 | contig 14173 bp, 9 predicted proteins | sample 1673011 | NCBI WGS metagenome assembly OLRA01 (sample SAMEA3136746, study PRJEB25190) | human gut metagenome | reverse complement strand
CCTGCATCCGCATAGGCGTATACAGGGTAAAGGCCTGATACAAAAGCAGATAGACCGGTATGATAAAGATAAGCATCAGCATATACTGCTGAAAACTCCTTGTCCTTACCGCAGTTGCCGACATAGGCCCCACAAAACGTATCATCCATGCCAGAAAATATGAAAGTGCAAGCACAACGGCATCTATAAGCATATGGAGACGACTAAAATTCTTTTCATTGTCCTTTAACAATCCTTTGTCACCTCATTTTTATTGCCTGTAACTGCTCCATCCTTTACAGAATTCTCTCTAACATGCAGTTACTATCGCATTTATATTATAATAGTTGATTTGTAAAAGCAACAAATTCTTCTTCCTAATTTTATAAAATTTTTATGAACTTTAAAATTATCCTCTCAGACGTCGGAACATATTGATCCATAATTCCATCTGTATTTCCAGATAATGAGGAAGATTTTTCACTCGGAAAGCCACTTTTCTGTCACGTCTGCTGATCTGAAATCCATTCTTAATACCTGCCAGGTACTCCCTTCCAAATCCCTTTAGACCAAAAAACAGGATTTTAATCCCAAATCCAATAACCAGGAAAGGCAGATTTAACACAATCTGCAGTAATGGCATATTTTTGTAGATTAAATACACATTATTTCTGGATGAATAGCGGATCTTAAACTGATTGTATCTGGAGCCACTGGTACCGCTGCCCACATGATATACCTTAGCCAATGGAAAATACCAATTCTCATAGCCATTGATCCTGGCCCTGTATCCCACATCCAGATCCTCAAGATAGGCAAAATGTGCCTCATCAAACCGTCCGATTTTCTCAAATACGCTTCTACGGTACATGGAAGCTCCGCCACAGGCTGCAAACACTTTTCTCGGCTTGAGATAATCTTTCCACGGCCTGTCTTTTCCAAGTGCATATGCCCATCCAAGGGCACAGTAATAATCCCCGGCATCATCCAGTTTGTCCGGCTCGTGCATTTTGATCATTCTTGCCGAGCAGGAAAAGCAGTGCGGATGCTGCCGCATCATGATCAACAGCTCCTCAATGCAGTCTTCATGCAGCTTTGTGTCATTGTTCAGAAGAAATACATAAGAAGACTCTGCTGCCCGGATTCCCGCATTGACCGCATGGCAAAAACCATAATTCCGGTCAAGTGCCAGGATCTTTACCCACGGATAATGTTCTTTTACAAACGCAAGGCTTCCGTCCGTCGAACCATTATCCACAAGGACTGTCTCATAATTTTTACAGGTCTGCTCTCTTAATGTATCCAGACAGTCCTTTAAATATCCGATTCCATTATAATTCGGTATCACTACCGTAACTTCTGCCATATGCATTCCTTCCTAACGCTTTCTCAGTGTATAATTGCAGGTGTTGAGTGAGAAATTCTCGTTGTAATAAGGATCGCCCTTCGTAAGGATCTCACTCCAGTGTGCTTTCATATAGTTAATTTCACTTAAGAAACGTTTCTGTTTTTCCGGTGTGTCTTCGTAGCCCCGGCTCTTGGATTCATAGTGATACAGCTCGACATTCGGCTCATAAACTACAAGATAGCCTTCTCTTCTTACCTTCAGGCAGAAATCAATGTCATTGAATGCAACGGCAAGGTCTTCGTTGAATCCGCCTGCCCCCTCCCATGCCTTGCGGTCCACCATCATGCAGGCAGCCGTCACGGCACTTAAATCCTGCTGAAGGATTGCTTTTCTAAGATAACCGCTGCGTTCTCTTGCCATACCGACAAACATCGCCCCGGCAACACCGCCGATACCGATGATCACGCCCGCATGCTGGATCGTATCATCCGGATAATACAGTTTCACTCCCACAATGCCGACCTCTTTTCGCTGACACTGTCCGATCATCCGCTCCAGCCAGTCCGGTGTGATCACCGTCACATCGTTATTCAGGCAGAGAATATAATCGCCTTTTGCAAATGTGAACCCGAAATTGTTCAGGGCAGAATAATTAAAGCCCGACTTCCAGTAAACGACCCGGATGCCGTCCCTGCCGTCAATCTCTTTGTAATAATCAAAAATCTCCTGCCCGGTGCTGTTATTCTCCACAATAATGATCTCATAATTACGATAGGTTGATTTCTCTTTAATGGAATCCAGACACTTTTTGAGTGTCTCTTTTTCATCCTTGTTCGGAATGATGATCGAGACGAGCGGTTCGCCCGTCACCTGATATTTCGCCCGGTAAAATCCAGGGAACAGCGTATCAGTCACTTCTGCCTCTTCCCCGCAGCGGCGGATGTGCTCTGTCACTGCCCGTTTTCCGGCATCGTAGGCATACTTTTTGCTGAGCGGATTGTCCGCTGTGGAAGCCTTGTGCACCCGCCAGTGGTACAGCACCTTCGGAATATGCTCGATCCCTTTTGCTTTTTCAACGCAGCGGAACAGAAACTCGTGATCCTGTGCTCCGTCAAATTCTTTTTTCTGGCCGCCCACTTCCTGCACCAGTGTCTTTTTCACAACCAGCAGATGGCAGATATAATTGTTGGAACGCAGCAGATCAAGATTGAAATCCGGCTTGAAATTTGGCTGATAACGCTCGGAAAGATCACTTGTCACCTTGTCCTCATCTGTGTAAACAATCTCCGCCCCTGTTTTGCAGATCCGATCTGCCACTTCATAGAGGGCATTTTCAGAAAGCAGATCATCATGGTCAAACAGAGCAATATAATCGCCGTCCGCCAGTTCCATCGCTGCATTCGTGTTGTCTGCGATGCCCAGATTTTCCGCAAGGATCTTATATTTGATACGTTTATCAGAAAGATAACTGTCAACGATCCGTTTTGTCTCTGCGGTATCTCCACTTCCGTCTGCAATGCACAGCTGCCAGTGCGGATAGGTCTGTGCCGTCACCGATTCGATCATCTGCCGCAGGAAAACTTCCGGTGTTTTGTAAATCGGAACCACAACACTGATCAGCGGCGGATACTCCCAGATCCGTTCTCTCTGTGCTTTTCGCTCCTCATCCGTCAGAATATCATTCTTACACCACTCATTATAATCGACTTCTTCTTTTTCAAATCGCTCTGATAATCGCACTTTAAATTCCTGAAAACCATACTGCTTCAAATAAGAAAATCCCTTTTTGATCGTGTAGGGATTCAGGCTTTTTGCCAGTTTCGAAAAATCCATACGTTTCCTCTCTTACTTTTCTGCTCTTCCGGAAAGCATTTCCATCCGGGGCATTTATCTTAACTTTTTCTCTGTTTCACCTGAAAAGACTCTTTGTACACTATAGTATAGAGGAAGCTTTTCTGTCAAGTGTCGGATTTTCTCCCGCATTTTTGATTGCAGGATTTCCGGCAGATGTGATATGATGAGTCAAGGGACAAATGGACACAAAACGGATGCTTGCATACGTATTTGTGTCTATGAGGACCGCTAAAACATGAGAAAGCAGCCATTTTTTGTAAAAAAATGAGCGAATTTCGAATGTTTGCGTGATTTTGGGAGTGCAGAGCACGAAAAAATCACGTATGACTCATAAAGATTTCCAGTTATTGAGACGCTTATCATATAGAAAGGACAAAGTGAAAACGATGATTTCAGATAAAACAGATTCTAGTTCGGATAAAAACACAAAAAAAGCAAAGAACAAAGTCCTCGGACATTTGCTCTCGCTTTTTTTCGGCATACTGCTTGGCGGCCTGCTCTGCCTGCTTCTGGTTGTGGCCGCACGCCACATGGGTCTGATCTCTTTTGAAGAAGCAGATTCTTTTTACGATACCGCCGTTTCCTATTACAGTGAGCAGTTCGGCGATGCCGCTTCCGCCCAGAGTCAGGACCCGCCCTCTTTTGCACGTTTTTATACGCGTGCGGCAGATACCTCCATCTTAAACAGCAATGTCTCCCTCGATCTGGAGCGAATCCTTCAGGAGAATGTTCTGCTGGAAGGGAACAGATCGGAGGATGCCGATACTACAGATTCCGACGCTGCGGATTCGGAAAGTGCGACCGCTTCCCTTGCAAAAGAGATCACCGGAAAGAAGATACGTCCGGCATCAAAACTTCAGGAAAGCTGCACCTTGGACGGCATTTCCCGAGACTTTACGGATCTTACGGTAAATCCCTCCTCTCCGGCAGCTATCCAGCTTGATACCGCCACATCAAGACTTTACCAGCGAGTTTATCTTATTTTTGCTCTGACAGCTGATTCTGACGGCACGCTGACCGTCTCACAGAATTCGGACATGGTATATCAGATCCCGTTTACGGCCGGCGAGAAGAAAAACGTGCAGATTGCCATTTCCATCTCGTCCGACTCGGTAAACTTTTCCTGTGAAAAGGAAAGCTGTCGGATCACAGACCTTGCACTGCTTGGCTCCGTCAAAACCATATCCGCCTACACCGGTGCTCAGATTGCTTTCGATGAGAATACCGAAAAGGACCAGATCTCCGGTACCGTGACGACAGAAAATGCCGGTTTTCTCTTTCTGCCAATCCCATACAGCAAGAATGTAAAAGCTTATGTAGACGGCATCAAGACCGATGTTTTACGTGCCGATGCCTGCTTCGTCTGTGTTCCGGTCGGCTCAGGAGAACACACCTTTGCATTTTACCGGAAGTGAGCATTTTCTATAAAAAGCAGCCGGAAACCACCGGGCCTCCGACTGCTCATTTTCTGCTCTATTTTCGATGAAAGAATCGTTTCATCTGCTCTTTAAATGGTATTTTCGCATCCGAAATTTTCCTTGCCATTTTATAAGAAATCGTTCCTTTTGTTACTTCGATCGACGCTTTCAGTGCCGCATTCTCGTTTTTCAGTCGGTTCATCGCCGCGATGCTGCCGCTGCCGCCAATGGATGGATCGCCAAGAGCCAGTCCCTGGAAAATGAAATCCCGGTCGATCTTGTCTTCCGGCAGTTCTTTTTCCGTAAACTCCAGAAGTTCCCGGTAGAAGCTGCGGTACTCTTCGCACATCTGCTCCACCGTTTTCATCTCCATATCATCCACGATCTCTTTCTTTGCCTGATATTCTTCCGGATGATCGATGATATGATGCAGCAGCTGCATCACCTCATCCGGGCTGGCATCCGGCTTCACCAGCCAGCCGCCGCCTGTCTTTCTGATACGCTCCCCGACTGCCCCGATGTCGGTTGCAACGATCGGAATCCCATTAAGCCATGCTTCTGAGACGGTATAACTGAATGTCTCCGGCCAGATCGGCAGAATGCAGATAATATCAATCTCATTATCTTCAAGAAGCTGCGGAAGTTCCTCTTTTTTGTAAGTGGAGCTGAAGAAACAGTTCTCCTGTGAAATTTCCAGAATATTCTTATCACCGATCGCACCTAATACAAACCAGTTGATCCCGCCTTTGTCCATCGGAATCAGCTCTCTTGCCATCAGACTTCCTTTCTGCGGAACCATTCCTCCAAGGAATGCCACATTGAGCCTTCCTCGTTTTCCGAAGCGATGGTGATATTCTCCTTTGGTACTTTGATTATCCGTGTAAAACACGCCGTCATGCTTGACATAGACACGGATCTTCACCGGTCCGTCGGCAAGTTTTCTGGTACTGATACGAAGATCCAGACCGCACATCAGTGCTTCTGTTGCACCAAATGCATCGACAATATCCGGTCTTGGTACTTTGTTTGCCAGAAAACAGTCCTTTTTGCCTTTGCTGTCCGTAAATTCCACATAAATTTTCGTCTCTTCGTTTGGCACGCCTTCCAGATAAGCCCAGCCTTTGATGTCATTGAGCCCCTGATCGGCTCCCGGCACACGATCCAGCTTCACGTGCAGGTGCTCGCTCTTCTGATGCTTCTCCGGTGACGGCACATGGATGATATCACGCTCCAGTTTGTCTTCTCCGTGTTCGATGACCATGCATTTTTCTTTCAGAGAAGGGAAATATTCAAGCAGAATATCCCTCGCACTTTCGGATGGGAAGATCAGTTTCCGGCAAATGGAAAGTGCCTTTTTATTTTCCCTTCTCCAGATGCGAAGATAATCAACCTGGCTTGCAATGTCTTTTTTCTGACGCAGACATTCCCGGCAGCGTTTCTGCCTCTCTTCAAAGGAAAGCTTTATATCCTCTTTCTGACAGAACTGATTTTCGTTATCCAGAAGAATGATCGTCGGGCAGGCATAATAGAAATCATGAATGGTTGCGATCACCGGGATTCCGAAACGCTCTGCCGCAAAATAAAGCTCCAGAGAAAGATCCTGCGAATGCTGGATATGCACCATATCAATGTCAAATGCCAGCAGGATCTGTTCATAGATCTTTCGCATCTTTTCATCACGGAAAACCGGAAACTTCGGTGCTTCGCCAATTTCAAATTTCAGGGAGACCACATCTTTGTCCGTGTAGATCGTCAGTCTTAAATATTCTTCATCTCTTGCCGCCACGAAGACATTGTATTCATCCCGCAGTGCCATCGTCAGCTCTTTGACATGAATCTGTGTGCCGCCGATGTTGTTGAATGCCCCTTCCTGGAAATCCAGATGCAGCAGATAGAGAATGTTCTGCTTTCCGTTGTGCAGCTTTGTATACATATTGATATTGTCGCGGATTTCCTGATCCGGATTTTCCATACAGTACAGATGGTTCATCCGCATCTGGGCAGCGTAACGGTCATTTAAGATTGCCTCATGTTCTTCAAGAAGCTTTTTCTTTTCTTCGGTGTCAAACGAAGCGGTCCCTTTATGGTATACAAAGGTGTCATCGCACATTAGATGATAACCTGCCTGCTCTGCACGGTTGCAGAAATCATTTTCCTCCCCGTAGCCTCTGCCGAACGTTTCAGCGTCAAAGACACCGATGTCATCGATCACACTGCGTTTGATATACATACAGAAACCAACCGCAACGGTGATCCTTGGATAACGTCTGAGGCTGCACGTTTCAATCAGTCCGGCATATTCATCTGCCGTGACATTTTCCGGCATCGGATTGTCCTGGCACATGACCGGAACCGAACATAAAGTAGCACTGTTTGAGAGAGGTGTCACCGTTCCGATGCTCTCCTCCCGGTATGCACAGGCGATGATCTTGTCCAGCCACCCTGCGGTAACGATCGTATCGGAATTTAAAAGAAGGACATCACGATCCTCTGACTGTGCCATTCCCTTATTGACGTTCGCGGAAAACCCCATATTCTTTTCGTTGTGCAGCACCAGAATATGTTCCCCGGCAAAGCTATCCAGATAAGGTGCAATCCGTTCATCCGGACTGCAGTCGTTGATCAGGATCAGCCGGTGCTTCGTAAGATCTGTATGCTTTAACACACTCGGCATACAAAGCTGCAAATCATCGTAACCATTGTACACCGGTATAATAATATCTACTGCCTCTGTCCTTTTTTTCATTTATTTCCTCCAAAATGCAAGACCATTCTTCTTCCCAAGCAGCCAGTTTGCCCGCTCCAGTGCCTCTTCCATGGAGAGCACCGCAATCATGCCGCTGATCTTTACCTGATCCTTGTTTTCTTCCATTTTGACCAGATAAACCGGATCGGTCGTTAAAAACAGATCGCCATGCTCCACTTTCCCGGAAGCGTTGACCGCTTTTAACTTCGCATTAGTTCCGGCATGGTCGATCCGGCAGATACATGGTTTTCCTTCCAGCGGATCAAAACGCAGTGCCTTCCAGTCCTTAAAATTTTTCAGATCAAAAGTCACGCGGAACGCTCCGTCCTGCAGAACCGTTTCCGCCTGGATTTTCTCCTCTTCCCGGAACCCGTTTCCGGTGTCCACAAAGAGCTGGCAGTTCAGCAGATCCTTCTCCTGGTGGCGTTTGCGGAACTCTTCCAGAGAAATACCGATCTCCGGGATGCTGTAGTGCAATACGCGGTTCGCTCCGACGTAGTGTTCTGCAAAATAGGTGCCCCACTTGTGGAAAGTCTCGGACATTTCCTGCGTAATCTGATATTCTTCTAAAAGCTCCTGCATTCTGCAGTCTTGTTCCAGCTGTGGATAGCTGCTGTACAGCTCATTGATGGCACGCCAGATGATAAATGCCACCGGAACCGGAAAATCAAAGATCCATTCGCAGTCAATGACACGGTATTTTCCGTCTTTTTCGAAAATATTGTCGAGGATCAGATCGATGTTCGCCGGGGCAATGCACGGCAGTTCCGGGCAGATCTGTGAAGTTCCAAAAACCTGGGCAAACTCCGTCCGCTCTCTTCCGGACATCTCCCGGCTTACGATATGACGGTTCCCAGTTGCTGCGGATTCTTTTTCACACAGCATACTGACCGTGGAAATCAGATTTTTCACTTTTTCCACGTTATGTTCATAAATGGCCTGCTTTGCCTGTTGTCCAAGGCTTTTTTCCTGAAGAAACGGTGTCACGACAGCATCGCCTTTTGCTTTTACGCCAAGGCTGCTCCAGCTTCCGTAATCTTTCTGTTTGTTCTGCATATTCTGCAGGTGACGTTTTGCCTCGTTTGTCATCGGCTGCTTGACAACCACTTTTTCTCCGTTTTGCTCTTCAATCGTGGTAGCAATGGAGAAATGACGGTCGCGGTCGGTGCTCATCTTCGCATAAAGCACTTTTTTATCAGCACGGATCTGATTTCTGCTCATCTCAATCAGAAAAGAATTGGCAAAATAATCCATTCTGCCATCCTGCTGAATCGTCTCCGCCACCTGTCCCTCCCGGAACAGTGCCATGCGGTATTTTGTGAAATTCCAGGTCGGAAGACCATATTTCTGCTCTTTTAAAGACTCATCCGTAAAGACTTCCCGCGGAAACTTGTAATCCGGATACGGATAATAAAAACGGTGATAAGAAAAACCACAGGCTTCCATCAGACGTTCCCACTCTCCTTTGGAGAATGTCCGCACGGAATGATTGTCCGGATACCCGGCAATGCCGTCAAAATAGCCGTTGGTATGATCTTCCGGTGCACCCGCAAAATACTTGAGTCCAAAGCGGTTCTCGATTGCAATCAGCAGGATCCCCTCCGGCTTGAGCAGCCGTTTGATATTCTTAAGAAACGTCTCGCACGGCTGATCCCCCTCGGTAAAGCCCGGTGCATACTCAAACACGCCGTTGAGCACGATGTAATCAAACTGCTCACCGAACACCATATCATTTAAATTGCCGACCCAGATCTCCAGATTCGGCACACGCTCATGCCTTGCCATGTTGATGTCCGCTCTCTGCTTGGAAAGCTCCACCGACACGACCTTTTTCATCCGCTCACAGAGCAGGCCGCTGATCGCCCCGCAGCCGGAACCAATCTCCAGACAGGTCGCATCCTCCTGAAACGGATACCAGTTCAGGATGTTCTCGCGGACTCTGGAAAGATGGTAAAGTACCGGAAACGGAACATTCTCCATACTCTCGTAACTGCCCTGTGTTTTGACGATCTTCAGTATTTCCTTTTCAATATCTCCGTCGGAGTAAAAATTCTCTCCGCTGTAATAATCCAGATTAAACTTTGCCATAATTCCCCCCGCTTCAGGATAGTGTTACTTTTGAATTCATATCGTAATAACCGACGGTATTGCGGTCCGAGATCACCGTCAGGCTGCATACATCATACAATCTGTGAAATACCACAAACTCTCCGTTGCGGTAACCGGTACATCCAAGAGAAATCAGATATTCTCCGCCCTGCAGATCCAGTTTCTGCGTGAAGGTGATCTCCTGACTCTCGCCCTCTTTTTTACCTTTGACATCTGCCTTTTCATACATGGTGTTCGTTCCGGTAATCTCAATCCCCTGCAGATTCTTGATCGTAAACGCATAGATCGGCTCTTTGATCTCCTCGTGGAAATCCACCTTCATGCGAACAGAAAAGGTGCTGCCCTTCATCAGGGTATTGGTGATCAGCCCTTTGTCATCGAGGATCGCATAGTCTGTGATCTCCGCAATCTTCTCTCCATACTCGATCAGCTTCGGATTGACCACGACCGAATCCTTCCAGTTTGCACTGACATCCTCGACATCGTTCATCCGGCTGTCTGTCTCCAGTTCAGACGGATCAAACTGATGCACCAGAACCTTCTTATAAATATCAACCGCTTCTTTCGGCGTTCCCTCAAAGATCTTCTCGCCCTGGTTGAGCAGGATCGCACGGTCACAGTATTTTGTGATGCTTCCAAGGTCGTGGCTGACAAACAGGATCGTCTTGCCTTCTTTTTTGAAATCCTCAAATTTGCGGTAACATTTTGCCTGGAAAAAAACGTCTCCGACCGACAGTGCCTCATCCACGATCAGGATCTCTGGATCGATATTGATGGCAACGGCAAATGCCAGCCGCACAAACATACCGCTTGAGTACGATTTGACCGGCTGATTAACAAAATCACCGATGTCCGCAAACTCCAGAATATTGTCCAGTCGCTCATCGATCTCTTCTTTTGTAAATCCAAGCATCGTTCCGTTCAGATAGACATTCTCGATCCCGGTGTATTCCATGTTGAATCCGGCTCCAAGCTCCAGCAGTGCCGAGATACGTCCATCCACGTTCACTTCGCCTCCGGTCGGATTCAGAACACCGGTGATGATCTTCAGAATCGTCGATTTACCGGAACCGTTCGTCCCGATGATGCCGACCGTCTCGCCTTTTCTGATCTCAAAATTAACATGTTTCAACGCATAATGCTCCCTCGCATCCACATGAAATCCAAGCGTCTCCTTCAGACGGTCAGACGGTTTGTTATATAATTTATATACTTTACTCAGGTCTTTTACCTGAATTGCCATTTCACTCATAGATTTCGATTCCTCATAAATTTACAGAACATCCGCAAAATGTATCTTTAACTTCCGGAACAGTCTCGTGCCGATCAGCCAGAACACCAGAGTAAATGCCCAGAAATACAGAGTCATGCCCGGACGCTGCCAGAACCATATCTTGTAAATAAAGGCATCACGATATCCCTGGACAATATAAAACATCGGATTTAATTTCAAGATGGACGCAAGGATGCCGGTAATGCCGAGATCCTCCATCGACCACATGATCGGAGTCATCCAGACTCCCACCTGAAGTGCAATGTTGATCACCTGTGTCAGGTCACGAAAAAAGACGACGACCGAACTGGTCATATAAGTGATCCCGAGCACGAGCACAAAGATACAAAACGTATAATAGATCACCTGGATCGTATAAACAGTCGGATAACATCCCATCGCCGTGTACAGGATCAGAGCAACCAGAATAAAAAACAGGTGTACAAAAACAGCGGATACAACTTTGACCATCGGCAGGATATCAATCCGAAATACCACCTTTTTGACCAGATAATTGTATTCCAGCAGTGCATTCGTTCCGTTGATCAGTCCGTCCTGAAAAAAGAACCAGGGAATCAGTCCGGCGATCAGCCACAGCACGAACGGTACCGGTCTTGGTGATGAACTCCTTATCATACCAAAAACAAACCAGTAGACCATGACCGTCACAACCGGCTGTACAAACGCCCAGACGATCCCCAGGTAGGAACCGGCGTATTTCTTTTTAAAATCATTTTTCGCAAGCTGAAAAATCAGTGTTCTGCCCGCAAAAAGCTCTGCGGGCAGTGACCGGGTTTCTTTCATAGATTCCTTTTCCTCCTAAAGTCCCTCTGCAATTTCCAGTAAATACCGGCCATATGCAGTCTTCAGCAGAGGCTGTGCCAGCTCAACGAGCTGTTCTTTTGTGATAAATCCTCTCTTATATGCAATTTCTTCGATGCAGGAAATATAAAGTCCCTGTCTCTTCTGGAAGGCAGCTACGAAATCTGCCGCATCGAGCAGTGCATCGTGTGTGCCGGTATCCAGCCATGCAAAACCTCTGCCAAGTGTCTCCACCTTCAGGGTTCCTCTTCTTAAATATTCATTGTTGATACTGGTGATCTCGATCTCACCGCGTGCGGAAGGTTTGACATTCTTTGCGATCTCTACCACATCATTATCATAGAAATACAGTCCCGGAACAGCGTAGTTGGACTTCGGATGCTCCGGTTTCTCCTCGATGGAGAGTGCCTTTCCGTTCTCATCAAACTCTACGACACCATATTCTCTCGGGTCACGCACATAATATCCGAAAATAGTCGCTCCCTTTTCAATCTTGGCTGCACGCATCAGAACCTGTGAAAAGCTCTGTCCGTAGAAAATATTGTCACCGAGCACCAGTGCCACACTGTCATCTCCGATGAAATCGGCTCCGATAATAAACGCATCTGCCAGTCCCCGAGGTTTGTCCTGAACAGCATAAGACATCTGAAGCCCCAGCTGCTCACCGGTGCCAAACAATTCTTTAAATACCGGAAGATCACGCTCTGTAGAGATGATCAGGATCTCACGGATCCCTGCCAGCATCAGTGTGGACAACGGATAGTAGATCATCGGCTTATCATAAACCGGCATGATCTGTTTTGAAATCGCTTTGGTCAGCGGGTACAGTCTGGTACCGGAACCGCCTGCTAAAATAATCCCCTTCATATATCGATCCTTTCTTATTTGCGGTACATCTCTTCGTAATATTTCTGATAGTCACCGCTTGTCACATTTGCCATCCAGTCTTCGTGTTCAAAATACCATTTGATTGTTTTCTTGATGCCTTCTGCAAACATCGTCTCCGGATACCAGCCAATCTCAGCTTTGATCTTGTCCGGTGCGATCGCATATCTGCGGTCATGGCCCTTGCGGTCTTCCACATAAGTGATCAGTTCTTCATTGATATGTGCTTTTCTCGGGTCTTCGTCCGGAAGCATCTCGTTTAACGTATCGAGAATGATATGGATGATCTCGATGTTCTGTTTTTCGTTGTGTCCGCCGATGTTGTATGTCTCAAACAGACGACCCTGTTCCTGAACCATATCAATGCCCTTTGCATGGTCTTCCACATACAGCCAGTCACGCACATTTTTGCCGTCGCCATAGACCGGAAGCTTTCTGCCGTTTAATGCATTGTTGATGATCAGTGGGATCAGCTTCTCCGGGAACTGATACGGTCCGTAGTTGTTGCTGCAGTTTGTGATATTTGCCGGGAATTTGTAAGTATCCATATAGGCTTTTACCAGCATATCCGAAGATGCCTTGCTTGCAGAATACGGGCTGTGAGGATCATAAGGTGTCGTCTCGTAGAAATATTCCCCCTCGTTCTCCAGAGAACCGTAAACTTCATCCGTGGATACATGTAAAAATTTCTTGTCTGCCTTGAATGTGCCGTCCTCAAGCTCCCAGGCTGCCTTTGCCGCATTGAGCATGACCAGAGTACCAAGCACGTTTGTCTTTACAAAAACTTCCGGGTTGCGGATGCTTCGGTCTACATGGCTCTCTGCTGCGAAATGAACCACACGGTCAATGTCATTTTCATCGAAGATCTTGTTGATCGCCTCGCTGTCGCAGATATCTGCTCTTACAAATGTATAATTGTCACGGTTCTCCACATCTCTTAAATTTTCCAGATTGCCTGCGTAAGTCAGCTTGTCAACGTTGATAATACGGATGTCATCCCCGTATTTTTTAAACATATAGTGAATATAATTAGAACCAATAAAACCGGCACCTCCGGTTACAAGATAAGTTCTCATGTTCTTTTTTACCTCCATCAGTCAGTTCGTTTCTCTTATTTTTCCATACGGATTCTTTATATTATACCATCTGGGGCAACAATATTCAACCGAAAAACTCCTTTTGGCAAAGCTTCCAATAAAGCCTTGCTTTTTCCTTTGCTTTTCAGACATTCTATGATATAATATAGCCACTGTTATCGTAAAAAAGACTTGAGAGGAGCATTATTTATGAAAGAAACAACACTTGTTATCCTGGCAGCAGGCATCGGAAGCCGTTTTGGCGGCGGCATCAAACAGCTGGCACCGGTCGGACCTTCCGGTGAGATCATCATGGACTATTCTATCTATGATGCCTTAAAGGCAGGATTCAATAAAATCGTATTTATCATCCGCAAGGATATCGAAGAGGACTTCAGACGCATCATCGGGGATCGCATCTCTGAAATCGCAGACGTATCTTATGCCTTTCAGGATCTGTCCGCTCTGCCGGATGGTTTTTCCGTTCCGGACGGCCGCACCAAACCATGGGGCACCGGCCAGGCTCTTCTGTGCTGCAAGGGCGTGATCGACACACCGTTTGCTGTCATCAATGCCGACGATTACTATGGGGTGGAGGCTTTTCAGGTAATGTATGACTATCTGTCCACCCATGCCGATGATGATTTCTACCGCTACTGCATG
>OLRA01003333.1_pt1 | contig 14222 bp, 14 predicted proteins | sample 1673011 | NCBI WGS metagenome assembly OLRA01 (sample SAMEA3136746, study PRJEB25190) | human gut metagenome | reverse complement strand
GGAGCGTTACACCGGTCTGGTGCAGCAAATCAAGGAAAAGAGCAAGGAACGCAAAACACTGGTTGCCGAGAAAAAGGCATTGCCAATATACCATGTGAAACGCCACAAGGCGCTGGCTGTCCGCATTGCAGAGCTGACGGAAGATTTAGAGGAACTTCGTTCCGAAAAGGCGCTCCTTTTGCAAAAATTTGAGTATGCGGAGGATGCAGGCGCAGAGGCGTTCCGCAAGGATATTGCCACCATGGAAGCTGGCCTGAAAAAGCTGGAGGCGCAGGAGCAAAACTACTCTGCCGAGCAGGATAGAGCGTTGGCTGAATATGCGGAGTTGAAAGCGCAAGCTGTGGATTTTGATCCGGTTGAGTTATACGAGGCGCGGCTTGCCATCTGTGAAGAAATAGAACGCTCTGCTGTTAACCAAGTAAGAGCCGCCTATGGTAAGAAATACAATCCATTGATGCTGCTGGAAAGCAAACACGATATGTCAAGACTGCTTCACGAGGAAGCAGATTCCCGCTCTATCCATGAACGCCTGCGGCAAAAGCAGCAGGTGCAGACGCAGGTGCAACAACAGAAACAGAAAGGACAGGAACGGTAAACACGCCGTCCTTGTCCTTCATTCTGACTTGGTTACATTTCAAAGTGACTGTTGAAGCCGTCGATGGTGTTGGTCGTGCAAATGAGCTTGCGAACCTCCAGCACCTCGAAAAAAGGCTCACTGTTGACACTCGATTTGAGGGATAAAACGCTTTCACTACATTTGCCACCTCGGTTTTCGCCTCACTCTATAATCTGCCCTTCATTGATATGCTGGAGCACGCTGTCCATCAAATAACGCACTGACAACCGCTTTTCTTCCTCAGTCATGCCAGCCGCCGGACGGAGCATGGAGACATGGAGAATTGATGTGTCGATGTTCTGTTTCGTCACGGCAAAGGCGTATTCGCTGACATTCCCCAGCACGTTTGCCTCTGTCCTAATATCTCCAATCATTGCCTGTTCATATTGGCAGTCCATTCGGTCCAATACATCGAAAATGGCGTACACCACCATCCGCCGAGAGTAGTTGACGTTCTCTTTTAAACTCAGCACTTATTTTCTCCTTTCTTCTGGAAACATATGTGTACACCTATTTAACAGGACGAATTGTATTTGTTACATCTAGCAACAGTCCATCGAGGAGGTCATCCTCTGCTTCCGCAGCTACCAGAATTAGGAACACATAGTCATCGAACTCTCCGCCGTAAACATCCATATAGGCAATCTGCTCCTCCTCGGTTATGGTGTACCCATCAACGACCCAGTCAATCCCGCCACTCTTGCGTTCCCAACGCGCTCCACGCAGTTCAACACCAGAAGTATGCGTCATTTCGTTTGCTATGGCATCCAACAGTGTTTCCTTATTTTGCGCATTACTCAAGTACTGGGAATATATCTCCAGGCCGATCTTACTGTTGCTCATCTCCAGTTGGTTTTCTCCGGCTACATTGATCACAATCTCACCCTTATCTTCCAAATAGAGGAATTGAAAAGGGATTCTTTCGTCATAAAACCGCTGGTAGATAGTACCAGCCGGCCCGTTGGCCCGAAAAGAATCTAAGGCTGCGTATATCTCTGCCTGTGCTTCCTTATCCCCCCGGGGGTAAGAACCAATCAGATTGTAACAACCAAATCCATTTTGGCATTCAATGAACGCCGCCAAAAATTCCATGGTTGTGCCTCCGCTTTCGGTAGCAGAAAACTGGATCAAGTAGGTGTCCAAAGAACTGCCCTCCCGGTAACCCCGGCTGAGGATCTCATGCTTTGTGATATTGGTGCTCTCCAGCAGGCCGATATAATACTGGACATATTTCTCCGCGTTCTCCTCCACATCAGAAAGGGTATACACCGGAAAACCGGCGGCCTTATCGTAAAATCCCACCTGCAGGGTAGCGCTCCCATCCGATGAAGCAAAAGCTCCGCTGCCGGACTCTGTTTCTGCATACCCCTGGGGGATCCCCATGGTGATATTCAGATACTCCTGAGCGTAGTCCTGCAAGGCGACATCGTCTACGCCCTCGGGTTCCTGCACTGTTATATCGAAAGGAGTGCCAGATGGCCCGTCAGAAGAACCCGGCTCTGCTTTCCCGCCGGTCAGCGCACCGATCCCCGCTACTGCTCCCCAGACGCCCAGACCCAGCACAGCAACGCACAGCACCAGCGCCGTGATCTGTACCCCGATATGGCTCCGCCGGAATCTGGTCCAAAGCCCCGGCTTTCCATCGGAACCTGCAGCCGTTTGACCGGATGGCACAGCCATGGTACGGTGATGGAAAGACGCCGGGGTTTTCCCGGTAATCCCTTCAATAAAGGCCTCCATGGTGGAGAAACGATCCTCCGCTTTTACCGCGAGCGCCTTCATGATCGCCTGTTCCACCTGCGGAGGCAGGGGAACGCCCAGCTCCGAGGGCTTTTTCAGCGTATCGTTATGGACCCGCATGATGGAATCCGGCGGCAGCTCCCCGGTCACGCAGCGGTACAGGGTGGCGCCCATGGCGTATACATCCGTCCACGGCCCCTGGTTCCCCTTACTGGAATACTGCTCCTCCGGCGCGTAGCCATGTTTCAGGATGACCGACACGCTTTTTTCATCTCCGATAGAAAACCGGGCCGCGCCGAAATCCAGCAGCTTGCTCTCTCCCTTGGAGGTAATGGAGATGTTGTCCGGGCTGATATCCCGGTGGGTCAGGTTCAGGGCATGAACCTGCGTCAACGCCTGCATCACCGGCATCAGGATGGTCAGCGCCTGGTCATAGGGAATCTTCCCGCCCTGGGATGCAACGTATGCCTTCAGGCTCATGCCGTCGATATATTCCATCACGAAATAGGCCGTGTTGTTTTCCTTAAAATAATTCTGCACCGACACGATGTTCGGCGTATTCTGCAGTTTGGCAAGGATCCGCGCTTCCTCTAAAAAGCGCTCCATGCCGTTTTGATAATCCTCCTGGCCCCGTCCGGTCAGTGCCACGCTGTACTTATCGGAATGCCGGGTAGCAAGACCGGAGGGCATATATTCCTTGACGGCTACCTTAATCTCCAGCGTCAGGTCATAGCCCAGATAGGTGATGCCGAACCCGCCCACGCCCAGGACCTTTCCGGTCATGTAGCGGCCGTTCAGCAGTGCGCCCATGGGCAGCGCCAAAAACGGCTGCTCCTCCTCCGCATTAAACCCGCAGTGGGGGCAGACAGGGGAATCGTCCGGCTTTTCCTGAAAGCAGCCATAGCAGATATGTTCCAAGTTCATGTTTCACTCCTCTTCTTTGTACTTGCGCCCCAGCCTTTCACCCGCAACAGCAGAAAAACCACTTCCATCAACGCGATCATACCCAGCTCTTCCAGAATGAACGGAAAGACATTCATCATCTCCTCAATCAAGGGCTGTTTCTCCCTTTCCTCCAGACAAACCGAACAGAATACGGCCCCAGCGTCTTGGATCGTCGCAATCTATAACTCTAATAAAAATACTCTAATAAAAAACAGGCGATGGGCGTTCCCACAATGAAAAGCCACCCGACGCACAGAAGGCAGATCTGAGTCATCCGATACATCTTGACATCGGCGGGACAGAAGTATTTTTCCGGATCAGATGGGTCAATGTAAATCTCCACCTCAGTTCCGATCTTCTTCTGCGCCTGATGATAGGCCAAATCGATGCCGGTGTTTTTTTGATAGACGCAGTCCATATACTCGTATTGGTATATCATAAAATAATGGTAGGAATGCTTGATCCGAATCCTCAGCGGTTCGATGACGGTCGCTTTTAGAAAAACCGTGCAGCCGCTCCCTCTCTGCGTCTTTTTCTTGTAAAAGTGGGCAGGCACGAAAAATATCGCGCAAAGCGGATATACTATCGCGCATACAATCAGAATCCACGTAATATCCTCTGCAAAATTCATACGCTTCACCTCCTTTCCGCCCGCACCAATCTTTTTTAGGGAAACCGCCTGCCGCAGGTTTCGCTGCGGCAGGCACTGAAGCTATATTGTTAGCCACATGACTCCAATCATAATCAAAACCGCAATGACGAGAAGAGCGACGATCAGGTAGGCAAGGCGCTGCTGAAAGTAACCCTTTTCCTCCTCCAGGCAGTAAAAGCTGGTAGGTTTGGCCGGATCGATAAAAAGCGTAAGCTCCGTTCCCACCTTTTTCCGAGCCTGTTCCTCCATTGCCGGGACATCGCCGATCTGTTCATAGGTCTCTCCCCGGTAGGTATACCGGTACACGGGATAATAATAGAGTCCCAGCGTCGCCGTTTTCACCCCCAGGGAAGCCATTTTCCCAACGGAGCCGCCTGCACCGCTGAGAAGATGAGCCACGGAAACAGCCCCCGCGGCCTTTGCCAGACGATACTTACTTTTGACATGATAGTTTACTGCGTCCACAATGGCCGCCCGGCATTCCGCCGTGCAGGCTCTCTTCTTCTCCGTCGTTTTTCTTTTCTTCCTGTAGAACAGCCAGACGGAAACCAGAAGCGTGACAAGGCCGATGCCGCTCAGAACGAGAATTAGAATAAGATCTTCCATGCTGGTTATCCCTCCCATGCACGGACGGACGCCATGGCCTGTTGATACAAAGCGACAACCGCATCTTTGTTGGAGCTGTTGAACATGCAGCTAACAGCGTAACACTTGCCGTCGATCATGGCGGAGGCAACACTGAACGTAAATTCATTCATGGTCCAATCCATGCACAGCCATTCCACACCGCCCGACTGCGACGTGTATGTTTCACCTACGGAAACGCCCGCGCTAGACGCCACGTCTCTCTGAAACTGCAAGACCTCCTCCGGGCTGCTCATTCCCAGCTGGCCGGCATTCCCTATTTCCACAATCCCGCTGTCCGGCGTAGCGCTCCCAAAGCCGGCTTCCACTGCCGCGTCCGTTGGGTAAATAACCAATTCGGCCACCGCTCCGGCCTCTCCCAGGTTAACAGTCGTGTCCATCACGCGTCCTGCTGCCACGGCATCGTCCACAATCACCTTGACGCCGCTCTTAGAGCCATAGTACATCTTGTACGTTGTCTCCGGCGCACCGTTGCTCTCAAAGGACTGGATGATGGAATGGATTTCCGCTTCGGCGGCTTTGTCCCCCTTGGGATAGCTCGTGATGATGAAATAACAGCCGAAATCATACCCCTCCACCGCCATAATGACCACTTCGTTGGAGACGCCTTCGCTGTCGGTGCCTTCAAGATAGATTTGATAGGCGCCTGCGCTTCCCACCTGATCGGGTCCGGCAGCAAGGATCTGATAATCCGAAACTTCAAACAGGTTCTGCATCAGGTTGGCGGCAATAGCTTCTCTCTGGGATTCCACATCGGCAAGGGAGTAGATGGGTCCGTCAATGTTCCAAAGATAATCCATCATCATACCGCAGCCTTTAGCCTCATTGATAAAAATCGTCTCCTCCTCAACCCTCGTATAATCCGACGGGATCTCAATCGTAGCGTTGAGGATGCCAAGATCCTGCGCCACCATTTCCGCTGGAGGGTCTGTTGTCGGTTCCGGATTACTCGTCTGCGGTTGGCTGATGACAGGCGTATTCCCACCGCCGCCCCCTCCTGTCGGCCTTTTTTCCCCTCCGCCGGAAAGCGCGATAGGAAGGATAATACAAAGGGCGATCACCGCCAGCAGCCCACCGCCGGAAACCCAGGCAACCACCGGATTGGCTTTCATATAGGAAAGGAACCGGGAGAACGCAGAGGGCTTTCCTGCCGCAGCACCCCCGCCGTTATAGGCGGGCTGCTGGTAGGCAATCTGCCCGTAGCCTTCCTGCCTGTAAGCGGTAGCCTGGGTGCGCTGGCTGATACTGGCCGCCACCTGATCCTGTACGGAAACGCGCCCGTTCAGTGCCCCTATGAATGCCTCCATATTGGGGAAACGATCCTCGGTTTTTACCGCCAACGCTTTCATGATGGCGTTTTCCACATTAGCCGGAATACGGAACCCCAGCTCCGACGGCCTTTTCATGGTATCCCCATGGATCCGTTCCACCGAATCTGGCGGAAGCTGCCCGGTAATGCAGCGGTACAGGGTAGCGCCCATGGCGTAAACATCCGTCCACGGTCCCTGATTGCCGTGGCTGGAATACTGTTCCTCCGGCGCGTAGCCATGTTTTAAGATGACCGACACGCTCTTGCCGTCCCCCAGTGCGAACCGCGCCGCGCCGAAATCCAGCAGACGGCTTTCGCCTTTGGATGTGATATAGATATTGTCCGGGCTGATGTCCCGGTGCAGGAGGTTCAGCGCATGCACCTGAACCAGCGCTTCCATGATCGGCTGCAGAATGGCAATCGCCTGGTTATAGGGGATCTTATCCCCATTTTTTGCCAGGTAGGCTTTCAGGCTCATACCGTCTATGTACTCCATCACAAAGTATGCGGTGCCGTTCTCTTTGAAATAGTTCTGCACCGATACGATATGCGGGGTGTTTTGCAGCTTGGCAAGGATCTTCGCTTCATCCAAAAAGCGCTCCATACCGTACTGGTAATCCTCCTCCACCCGTCCGGTCAGCGCCACACTATAGTGGTCCGGATGCCTTGTGGCCAGGGCGGAGGGCATATATTCTTTAATCGCAACCTTGATCTCCAGTATCAGGTCGTATCCCAGATAGGTGATACCGAACCCGCCAATGCCAAGCACCTTTCCTACCAGATATCTCCCGTTTAGGATCGTACCCAGGGGCAGCGCAAGATAGGGCTGCTCGTCGTTCTCATTAAATCCGCATCGGGGGCATGGAATCCCCGGTTCTTTTTCCGCGAAACAGCCATAACAAACACGTTCCGGATTCATTCTCCCACCTCCTCAAGCAATGTATTTTAAGTATAAAACGATGTATTTTGATAGCAAAATACAGTCACTCCTTCCGATTTTTGGACCAGGCATCGTAACACAGATCACCCAGCAGGAGCAATCCCAGCGCCACCAGAAACCCGATCCACCCGCCCCAGCCCACTAAAGGAAAAAGTGCAAAGGCAACTCCCAGCACAGACCAGATAAGGGCGCTGATTACACGTTCCCTATTCTCAGAGGGGCAGGAAAAGTACCGGGGATTCTTTTCATCCACAAAGAGCACCTCATAACTACCGACTTTGATTTCGTCCTTTTTGGAATACTCTACCCGGGATACTACCCGATACTCCTGTCCATCCAATGTGTACTGGTAGACCGGATGGTATTTATAGTTGATAATGAAGAAATCGGTGAAATCGTCGTCTGTCCAGCTGACGTCCACATCGCAGATGACGGCGTTCACTCTTCTCCGGCAGCGACGCTTTGACCGTACAGTCCGACAGAATGCCAAAATGATTCCGAAGAGAAACAAACATACTCCAAGGGCAAAGAACAAAATATCCCCCATCGCGTCCGTTGCATTCATGCTCCAAACGATTTTATCTCAGCTATGACAAAGAGTTCCTCCGATACCTGCCGCACCCGGTCGACATGCCGCAAGAGCAGCGCCTCCAGCCATTTTTCTGCATTGGCCGCTTTTAGAAATTCAATCTGTACTTCCAGGGGTTCAATGTAGAACTCACCTGCATACGCCAGCGCCCCTTCACCTTCCGACAGCGCCGGGAACTCGTGGAGTTCTTTCATTTCACCGTCTGCAGTCAGGTGGAAGACAGCCGCCAGTTCCCGGCCGGCGGCGTCCTCTCCCCACGCTTCCTGGATTCTTCCGTTTTTTAAACAATACCCTGCCATAACGGGTTACTCCTTGCTCACCACAAACCGGTTGGCGTTGTCGCACAGGTAGAAGGTGTCCCCGGTCGACAATTTTTCCGCCACATTCGCCGTCAGCTTTTTGCCGTTGCCCAGGAACGTGCCGTAGGACGATCCCAGATCGGTGATGATAAAGCAGTCTTCATTCGGGTCGTAGACTACCTGGCAGTGCCGCCCGCTGATACCCGGCGTGTTTTTATCGAATACGATGTTACAGGTTGCCGGGTCTCGGCCGATGACCACCTTGCCCTTTAACAGGTCAAAGCTCTGGCCAGAGTATTTTCCTGTCACGCCGCGCAGCACAGCCCGTTTTTCCACAGGGCCGCGGACGCCTCTTGCAGGCGCTTTTCCAGATCCCATACCTGCGGCAGCGCCGGCAGGTGCCGGAGCCCCCTGTCCGCCCTTCTGGGACGTTACCAGCAGGATGATGCCGCCGATGAGCGCCAGCACGCCGATGGGCAGGAACACATAGGCAAACCAGGGCTGAGTCCAGGAGAGTCCGCCGCCTGCCATGGTGTATTCGAGCTGCTCGCCATCCAGGATCTTGGTCAATTCATCGACGATAATCGCGTAATTCATGCCCAAGGGAACGCCTGTTTGCGGATCCGTCGCTCCGAGTGTGTTAATACCAATTACATTACCGTTTTCATCCACCAGCGGGCCACCGGAATTTCCGCCCGCAATGGAAACATCCATCTGAAACGCCCCAAAGGTGACATTCGCTGGATTCAGCCGCTTGCTGATGATCCCCCGGGTCATCGTTATGTCATCCAACCCAAAGGTAGGAACGTTCTGGCGGTTGGAAGAATCCGCTGGGAAACCCAGGGCATATGCCGTCTCGCCCACGCTGACCGAATCAGACTCCCGCAGTTTGAGAGGGACTCTCTTGTCAGTGGGGGACGGCAGCTTTAAAATAGCGATGTCTTTTTCTGACGGCGAGGAATAATACACCACCTGCGCCTGCACATAATCATTTTCTGCGGCGGAATAATACACATAAACCTTTCCGGAGATAGACGGATCAATTCTGGGATATTCGTAGGCCTTTTGCACCACATGGCCGTTTGTCACAATATACTCGACAGGTTCCCCGGGGTTGCCGATTGCAAACCCCGTCCCCATACCACTAGCAGTGTTTCCCTGGGAATCCTGGGCTATAGCGCCTATCATTACAACCCCGTTGCGCGCCTCATAGGGGTCCGTACCGCCCCCGCCTACCAGGCCCAATATGCCGAACACGCCGGCGATTAGGCCAATAACAAGCAGCAGGATTGCCACAACCTGCTTGCTGGATGTTTTTTTCGCTTCCATTTTTTATTCTGCCTCCTCTTTTTTTCCATGGTATTTCATAGCGATTGCCGTATAGTTATCCTGCCCTGGCTTTCCGGCGGCCATGATTTCCTCCTCCAGCTTGTCGCAGCACGCCTGGGAAGAGAGCGCCATGGCTTCCCGGATCTGCTTTAAGGTCAGGGTATCGCTCACCCCGTCCGAGCAGAGCAGCAGCGCGTCCTCCGGCTGGAGAAGAAAGGGCATACGGGTATAGTCGCATGTTACATCTTCTTTGCCTATGTACTCCGAAAGGGCCCCTGCCTGGGGATCTTGAAACGCTTCCTCCACGGGGAACGCCCCGTCCAGTGCCCTCAAAATCAAATCGTTCTTAAATTCCTGCCGGGCATTTAGCCCATAGAGCTTGCCTCCCCGGAGCAGGAATAGGTCGCTGTCGCCTACGCACCAGAATGAGAGCCGGTTCCCTTTTATCAGGGCCGCCACCAGGGTAGTCCCGCCGTGCCCGCGAAACTGTTGGTGGACTCTGGCGCTTCGCTGGAATACCCAGCCGGGCACATCGCTGTCATCTGCCCAAGGAAAGATCCCCACCAACTGGGAGGCGGTTTCCGCAGCGATCATGCCGCCCTCCGCCATACCGCCCATGCCGTCGCACAGCACAGCGAGCAGCCCGTCTTCCTCATAACGATCCATGCGGGAGATGCCGAAAGCGTCCTGCTGTTCTTCCCGGCTGCCAACGCCCTGTAGGTTGGCAAGCTCCAGTTCCGGCAGCGGTTCCGGACGTTCCGTAATCGGTTCTTCCACCGCCTGATCCCCCCGCTTCTTTTTCTTCTTCCGCCGTATCAGGAAAAAGGCGAGAATCAGCGCCAATAGAAGCGCTGCGCCCGCCGCAACCGCCATCCAGACGCGGATGACGGTATCCGGAAACAGCGGCTGGTTTAACCATGAAAGTACACGCTCCATCCTTTACTCCTCATTCCACTGGAATTGCTCGCCGCACAGGGGCAGGAAGAGAAGCTGGCTCTTTCCCACCTCGATCACATCGTAGGCTTTTAAGGGGCGTACCATTTCCACCTGCTCGTCGTTGCAGTAAGTGATGCCCCTGCCCTGGCCGGGAGAAAGGGAAAAGCTGTTATGCTTGGCGTCATATGTAACCAATGCATGGCTTTCTCTGGATACAGTATCGTCATCCGCCAGGGCCACATCCATCGCCGCTGCCCGTCCTATGAAGTTTCTGCCTGCTACCAGCTTATAATCTGCGCCGCGATGGGGACCGGAAACACAGACCAAGAATCCTACTGCAGGATCAATACCGATCTTCTTTTTAATAATGCCCACCGTCTTGCCTCTGTCTGCTTCCGGCGCAGCGCCGCCCGGCACAGCAGCCACGGTCTTCCCTACCGTTCCGGCCGCAACCGTCTTGCCGACCCCGGCGCCCTCCTGGCAGTAGGGGCAGCTATCGAATCTGGATTCATTGTAAAAATGTCCGTTGTCGCATTGTTTCATGATCGTTTCCTCCTAATGAATTAAACTGTTACAGGCTGTTCAAATCCATTGCTGGACTTTTTATGTGTTTACTATATTGTTTTTCCATGAATTTGTGCAGGCCGCTTTAGCGCCAATTTGCCCAAAACCATGTGGCGCACCTGCGCCAATCCGCATTTTTCGCAGAAATCATGGGGAAATACCGCTTATCTCATCAGATCCTGATATTCCGGATCCGCATCCCGGATTCCCCACACCAGTTCCCAAAGCTTTTCATCTTCGGAAAGGACATAGCACCTGCCATCCACCCCTTCGAACCGGCGTTTATCAAACCAGAAACTGTAGGTATCCCCTTGCGCCGTCACAAATGTAAGCCCCCGGGTATCTGTAGAGACGATGGGTGACTCGGATTCCACCGACACATCCCGCAGTGCCTGCAAGACCCCGGCGATCACCGTTTCATCCCTTGTCTCGTAGTCCGCCGCCGTCTCTGTCCAATGGTGAAAGATCAGTTCCACCGGCAGTTCCTCATGGGGCAGCTCCAAAAGCTCCCGCTGCCTTTCGGTACAGTAAGCAAAAAGGGAGTCCCCTTGGTATGCCGGGGACGAAGTCTCTGTCGGGGTCGGAGTCTCTGCCGGAAGCGCAGGATCTGATGCTGCACACCCCGCCAGCAAACAGATGGCTGCCAGAAGTGCCGCTGCCCCTCTTTTTTTCATTCGTGCCTCCTTTCTTCTGTCCTGGTCTCATGAATCGCTTTGCTGCTCGGCCTGTAACGCCAAAGGCGATCCAAACTCTTTTTTGTCCTTTTATGGTTTTACTGTATCGTTTTTTTAAGGATCTGTGCAGGCCGCTTTCGCGCCAATTTATCAAAAAACGCATGGCGCACCTGCGCCAATCTATTTTTTGTGTGAAAATTCAAAAACACCTTGATTGTGCAAAAGGGATTGCCGATCATGACAGCGGCCTGTTACATCCTGTAAACTTAAGAAGTGTTACACTCTATACAGGGTGGATGGCCTCAATTTTCCGCTCAAAGCTTCGTTTCTCAAAATGGCGCAGGTGCGCCACAGTGTTTTTTTAGTTTGGCGCTAAAGCGGCCTGTTAAAAACACCAGCTTCCTGCTATGATAAAAAACGAAAAGTTCACATGATGGAAGGCCGGCCAGGACACAGAATGTCCAAAAAGCTTCAGCTGGCCTTTTCGGAACGCAGGATCAGAAAGGGGATATATCGTATGTATGCAAGGTTCAGGCCGTACCATCTCATTGGCGCCATCGGGGGGTTCCTCACTGCCCTCACCGCCATTATTAGCTTGGCAGTTTCCACATCGTACTACATAAGCGCAGAATGGGTCATTATTGTAAACATGCTGCTCATTGGCTCCAACGGGTTAATCGCAACCTATTTCTTTGGCGCGTTCAGCGCTTCCCGTGACAGCCTCATCAAAGTAGGCAGCCTGATCGCGGGGATAGGTCTTGGTTTTAATGTCCTGATCTCAATTCTCCAGATGGCGGGTGTGTATGTTTTTGTTCTGGCCCTTCTTGGGGCTCTCGTTATGATGGCAGGGGTTGTGATCGCCTGTATCAAATTCATTATGCTCTTCCAGAGAGACGCTTTTGTCGTGGTGTTCTGCGTGTTTATTTTCCTGGGGCTTCTGCTGTCTTTATTCTGGACGTGGGCAAGCCTGATAAGCGGCGCTGGGCTGGGCGCCCTGCTGATTTATTTTTACGTCCACAATATCACCTACTAGACAGCTTCTCTCATTCAGGATATTTCCTTGTTTACCGCAGCTACACCGTGTGGCCGCGGTAAAACGGCATGTGCGGGCGCAAAAAACCGGTAGTTCCCGGATGCGGAACGCAGCTCCAAAAATATACGGTTTTATCCAGGAGAATCCCTGGTTTAGGTCAAACAGGAAGGATTGTATATTCCGCAAAAACGTCAGCGAAAAAAGTCTCTAACCGACCGAAATCGTTGAAAATCCATGCCGTTTATAGTATAATAGTTTATAACTGTACCATTGCGGAGAAAGGGGGGTGGAATGGGACGTATGGTAATAATAAAGAAAAGCTTCACAAATCCAAAATCCATTTATGCGATTCTGCTGCTTGGTATTTTTACTTTTCTATTTCTTGGCGCCGAGTACCTATATGTGAATATGATCTCGCTTACGGCAGGGGAAGAAAAAACGGTGATTGCGCAAAACTACGCGTTAGGAATAAGCGCTGTCGGTTTTTTGCTCTATCCGCTGTTTCATCGCTTTTTGAAAAGGCGGGTACAAATCGTTGGACTTTTTATCCTTGCACTAGCAGCGGCAGTATGCAATTTTTTGGTTCAAAAACATGTTTCTTATTCGTCCACTCTGCTCTCCGGAATGGCATTGTTCCTGTTTCTGGGGATATTGGGAAGCGCGGCCCACTACCTGTTTTTCAAACTGGCGAAGGATCGCACGCATCTGGCGCGTATGGTTGGTATCTCCTATGCCCTTGGGATCTTCCTGCAGTTTCTAAATAACAATCTTGTGGATCTAGAAACTGCGGAAGCCTTGATACTTTCACTCTTTGCCCTTGTAGCGTTAGCGCTGTTACTGAAGGCAGAAAGGCTTTGCCGCCAGGAAAATGCAGAAGCGGAAGAACCCCAGTCCCCCGCCATAGAGGCCATAGAGGAGGATGGGAAGGGAACCCGAAAGAAGATCGCCGCCGGCGGATTCCTTGCACTGCTTGTAATCCTGATGGCATGTATCTTCAGCACGCTGGACAACGCGGTCACCATGCATCATGCAGCAGGCACTGACATCGGGCAATGGCCGCGGCTTTTGCTGGCGGTAAGCGGCCTTTCTGCCGGCTTTCTTTTTGATATCCGAAAGCGGAAATTTATGACCATGATGATGTACTGCGTCATGCTGATGTCCGTCATCTGTGTGGTAGTACTCAAGCTGGGCGGCCCGTTTTTGATCGGCCTGATCGTATTTTATCTTTCGGCTGGATTTTTTGTGGTATTCTTCACCACCAGCTTTCTGGATTTTGCCCGCCATATGCCCACGCCAGCGCTGTGGGCCGGTATGGGGCGCGCCATGAATAACGTGAGCGCCGCTTTGCTTGCCAACGCCTCTGTAGCGCTGCTTGTTTCTGACAGCAATGGCATGGCGTCCATCATTCTGGCACTGGTCCTGTTTGTGGCCGTCAGCGTAGTCATCTATCTTTATACTGCCTGGATGCCGGTTTCATCCGGCGCCCCCAAGGATATCCCGGCAGACCTGGACCCTCAGGAAGCGTTCCGTCTTTTGTCGGAGCTGTTTATCCTTACGCCCAAGGAAACCGAAGTATTTGACAAGCTGGTCAATTCAGAGGAAAGTATTCAGGAAATTGCGGACGGCCTTTATCTGTCACGGCGAACCTGCCAGCGACATATCGCAGCTATCTATGAGAAAGCGGGTGTAAAGTCCCGCTTGGGGTTATATCAGCTCTACATAGAGAAACAGCATGGGTTGTAGTCGCCAGTAGGAATACGGATCATCGAAATTCAATTTGTGGTACGGTTATTGGGTTGTGTTTTTTCGCAGAGGATTACCTTGACAAATCTCGTCTCAGCGGGATATGCTGGAAAACTACTGCGAGAAGCAGGGATGGGAGGTTGTTGCAGTCTATCAGGACGATGGCTACACGGGGCTGAACATGGAGCGCCCCGACCTGAAACGGATG
>OLRA01003332.1_pt1 | contig 14223 bp, 10 predicted proteins | sample 1673011 | NCBI WGS metagenome assembly OLRA01 (sample SAMEA3136746, study PRJEB25190) | human gut metagenome | reverse complement strand
AGATTGAAGCTCTGACGGTTTTTTCAGAACAAGCCAGCTTTATTGAGAGCGTAAAGGACTGTTTGCAGGAAGCAGACGAATTGGAGCTATGGCGGCCTGTCGGTATTTACGATGGCAACACACTGGTTGGCTTTTCCATGTACGGTTATTTTCCGGAACCTGCCCCGGGGCAGGTGTGGCTGGACCGGCTGCTGATCGATCGGGCCTATCAGGGGCGGGGCTATGGTGCGGGGGCGGTGGCCGCCCTGCTGGAGCGCCTGCCCAAGGAGTATGGAAAGGACCGGGTTTTTCTGAGCGTATACGACGACAACCAGGGGGCGATCCGTCTGTATGAGAAGCTTGGGTTTGCCTTCAACGGGGAACTTGACACCAAGGGGGAGCGGGTGATGGTCTACACCGTGCCCCGCCCAGACGCCCCAACCGAGAGAGAAGAGAGGGAGCGAGCCCATGACAGATCTGTTTGAAAAATCCATGGAAACCCTGGAGCTGCCCCGGGTGCTCAGCCTGCTGGCTGACCAGGCGGTCACGGAGGAGGGCAAGGAGCGGGCCCGCCGGCTGCGGCCGGAAACCGACCCGGCGGAGGTGGCCCTGCGTCTGAAAGAGACCACGGCGGCAGTAAATAAAATGGTGCTGCGGGGCAGTCCCTCTTTTTCCGGGGTCAAGCCGGTGGCCGGCTCCCTCCAGCGGGCGGACATGGGGGGAAGCCTGAACACCCGGGAGCTGCTGGACATCGCCGGGGTGCTGGCCGCCGCCCGGTCGGCCAAGGAGTACGGGGAGAGCGACGGGGAGGAGAAAAGCCCCATTGACGTCCTCTTCCATTCCCTGCACCCCAACCGGTTTTTGGAGGACAAGATCACCGGCTCCATTGTAGGGGACGGGGAGCTGGCGGACTCGGCCAGCCCGGAGCTGGCCTCCATCCGCCGGCATATCCGGGCCACGGAGAGTAAGGTCCGGGATATTTTGCAGAAGATCATCTCCTCCTCCCAGGCCAAGTACCTCCAGGAGAGCATCATCACCCAGCGGTCCGGCCGGTATGTGGTGCCGGTGAAGTCGGAGTTTAAGAACGAGATCCCCGGCCTGGTCCACGACCTGTCCGGGTCGGGCTCTACCTTTTTCATCGAGCCCATGGGGGTGGTGAAGGCCAACAACGAGCTCCGGGAGCTCCAGGCCAAGGAGGAGAAGGAGATCGATCGCATTCTGGCGGAGCTGTCGGCGGAGGCTGCCTCCTTCCGGGAGGACATCACCCTGAACTATGACCTGCTCATCCGCCTGGACAGCATCTTTGCCCGGGGCAAGCTCTCCGCGCGGATGGGGGCCATGGAGCCGGGGCTGTCCGCCAAAAGTCTCTGCCTGCGCCGGGCCCGGCACCCCCTGCTGCCCCCCAAGACGGCGGTGGCCAATGATCTGTCCCTGGGGGAGAAGTTTGACACGCTGGTCATCACCGGCCCCAACACCGGCGGCAAGACGGTGACTCTGAAGACCATCGGTCTGCTCACCCTCATGGCCCAGTGCGGCCTGCACATCCCCGCCGGGGACGGGAGCACCATCCGGGTCTGCCAGCGGGTGCTGGCGGACATTGGGGATGAGCAGTCCATTGCCCAGTCCCTGTCCACCTTCTCCTCCCACATGAGCAACATCGTGGGTATGCTGGCCGAGACCGACGGAGAGACCCTGGTGCTTTTTGACGAGCTGGGGGGCGGCACCGACCCGGTGGAGGGGGCGGCCCTGGCCGCGGCCATCATTGAGCACGCCCGGAGCCTGGGGGCCTTGGTGGCGGCCACCACCCACTATGCTGAGCTGAAGGTGTACGCCATGACCACCCCGGGGGTGGAGAATGCCTCCTGTGAGTTTGATGTGGAGACCCTGGCCCCCACCTACCGGCTGCTGGTGGGCATTCCCGGCAAGTCCAACGCCTTTGCCATCTCCCAGCGTCTGGGCCTGCCCCAGGAGATCATCCAGCAGGCCGCCGCCCGGGTGAGCGCCGAGAACGTCCGCTTTGAGGATGTGCTCACCAAGCTGGACCAGCAGCGCCAGGAGATGGAGAAGGAGCAGCGCCAGGCCGCCCAGCTCCGGCTGGAGATGGAGCAGGCCGCTGCCAAGGCCCAGGAATACCGGGACAGCCTGCAAAAGGAAAAGGAGAAAAACGAGGCCCGGGCCAAGGCGGAGGCCCGCGCCATCCTGGACGAGGCCCGGCGCACCGCCGACGAAGTCTTCCGGGAGCTGGGAGACATGCGGAAAAAGGCCCAGAAGGAACAGGATTGGCAGGCGGTCAACGACCAGCGGGCCGGCCTGCGCCACCGGCTCAACGAGGCGGAGGACAAATTGGGCGTTCGGGAGAAAGCGGCGCCCCCGCCCATGCTCCGCCCCGCCCAGAAGGGGGACACGGTGACCATCCTGAAAACAGGCACCCAGGGCACCGTCCTGTCGGTGAACAAGGACGGGGTGCTCCAGCTCCAGGCGGGCATCCTGCGGATCACCGCCAAGCAGGAGGAGGTCCGGGTGGTGGAGGGGGAGACCCAGACACAAAAGGCCGCCCGCCAGTACATCCAGCGCACCGAGCACAAGCTGCGCAGCCTGGGCGCCAAGGCCGAGGTGGACCTGCGGGGCATGACCACCGACGAGGCGGAGATGACCCTCAGCCAGTTCCTGGACCGGGCCATCATGGGCAACCTCACCCAGGTCACCGTCATCCACGGCAAGGGAACCGGGGCGGTGCGGAAGGCCGTGCACACCTATCTGAAACGGTGCAAAGGGGTGGCCTCCTTCCGCCTGGGCCGGTACGGCGAGGGGGAGGACGGCGTCACCATTGTGGCGCTCAAGTGAGATTCCCGGCCTGCCGGGGAGAATCCCGGCGCTCCAGGGAAAACTATAAGGGAAAAAGACAAAAAAAGCGTGTAAATTCCGTGGAATGCCATGAAAATTGGCATTGACGGACACCCGGAAATTTGCTATTCTTATGGTAGCATTTTAGGGAAAGAATTCGGGAGGGACTATTATGTATATCAAGCAGGCAACTGTCAATAATCAGGTCGGCCTTCATGCGAGACCTGCTACCTTCTTTATTCAGAAGGCAAACGAATTCAAGAGCACCATTTGGGTGGAGAAGGACGAGCAGAGAGTCAACGCCAAAAGTCTGCTCGGTGTCCTCTCCCTGGGCATCATCAAGGGCAGCACCATCGACCTCATTGCCGACGGCACCGATGAGAAGGACGCCGTGGACGCCCTGGTGGAGCTCATTAGCTCTGACTTCGCTGACTGAGCTGACACAGTAAGGCAAAAAAGCGCCGCGTCCGCGGCGCTTTTTTTACTCCCATGGATCGGAGAGAGGAGGGAGCGGATGACCTTTGACCAACTGAAAGAGAAGGCGCTGAGCCTGCCCCTCAAGCCCGGGGTCTATCTGATGATGGACCGGGAGGGCACTGTGATCTATGTGGGAAAGGCCAAGGCCCTGAAGAACCGGGTGAGTCAATACTTCCACGACCAGGCGGCCCACACGGAGAAGACCCGGGCCATGGTGGCCCAGATCGACCACTTTGACACCATTGTGGCCGGGTCGGAGTTTGAGGCCCTGGTGCTGGAGAATTCCCTCATCAAGCGGCACAAGCCCCGGTATAATATTTTGCTGAAGGATGACAAAGGCTATCCCTATATCCGGCTGTCGGTGAAGGAGGCCTATCCCCGTTTCTCCATCCAGGGGCGGATGGCCGACGACGGCGCCCGGTATTTTGGGCCCTTTGGAGGACGCCACGACACCCAGTCCATTCTGGACGCCCTGCGGACCGCCCTGAAGCTTCCGGCCTGCGGGAAGGTGTTTCCCCGGGACCAGGGAAAGGAGCGACCCTGCCTCAACTACCACATGGGCCAGTGTGACGGCTACTGCCGGAAGGAGGTCCCGCGAAGCCAGCACCAGCAGGCCATCGAACAGGCGGTGCGGCTGCTGGAGGGAAAGTTTGGCGAGGTGGAGAAGGAGCTGAAGGGCCAGATGGAGGAAGCGGCGGAGGCCCTGGAGTTTGAGAAGGCCGCCGCCCTCCGGGACCGTCTCCGGGCCATCACCCTGCTGGGCAAGCGCCAGAAGGTGGTGGCGGGCTACCTGGCCGACACCGATGTGCTGGGCCTCTACATGGGGGAGGTCCGCAGCGGGGTGGCGGTGCTCCACTTCCAGGAGGGGGAGCTCACCGGGCGGGACCTGGAGGTCTTTCCCACGGCGGGGGAGCCGGCGGAGGAAATCTTGTCCGCCTTTCTGGTCCAGTATTACACTCCCCGGGGCCTGCTGCCCCGGCAGATTCTCCTGCCGGAGGCCATGGAGGGAGCGGCGGACCTGGGGCGGCTGCTCTCCCACCAGGCCGGGCGGAAGGTGGAGCTGGTGACCCCCCAGCGGGGGGCCAAGGCCGACCTGATCCGCATGGCCCAGGAGAATGCCCGGACCGAGTGCGAGCGCCTGACCACCCGGGAGGAGCGGACAGCCAAAATCCTCACCCTCCTGGCCCAGCTGCTGGAGCTGCCCGGGCCTCCCCGGCGGATTGAGGCCTATGACATCTCCAACACCGGGGCGGCAGACATTGTGGCGGCCATGACGGTTTTTGAGCAGGGGCGGCCCCGAAAGGGGGCCTACCGGTACTTTGCCCTGCGGGACCTGGACGGGCCGGACGACTATGCCTCCATGGACCAGGTCATCACCCGCCGCTTCCGCCATGAGAAGGAGGGGGATGAGACCTTTGCCAGCCGCCCGGACCTGCTGCTCATCGACGGGGGAGAGGCCCATGCGGCGGTGGCCCTTCAGGCACTGACCCGGTACGGCCTGGACATCCCCGTCTTCGGCATGGTCAAGGACGACCGGCACCGGACCCGGGCCCTGGTAACCCCCGACGGGCGGGAGATCGGGATTCAGGCGGTGCCGGCGCTGTTTGCCTTCATTGGGCAGATTCAGGAGGAGACCCACCGGTCTGCGGTGGGCTTCCACCACAAACGACATACCAAGAGCGGCCTGGGCTCCACCCTGGAGCGCATCCCCGGCATCGGGGAGGCCCGGCGGAAAAAGCTGCTGAAGGCCTTCGGCAGCGTGAAGGCCATCCGTCAGGCGGACCTGCCGGCCCTGGAGGAAGTTCTCCCCAAGGCGGCGGCCCGGGCGGTCTATGAACAGTTCAGAACCAAAGAGGAGGAAACGACATGCGCGTCATCACAGGCACGGCCCGGGGCCGGCGGCTGAAGGAGCCCGTGGGGCTGGAGACCCGTCCCACCGCAGACCGGGTGAAGGAGGGGATTTTCTCCAGCATTCAATTTGAACTTGAGGGCCGGCGGGTGCTGGACCTCTTCGGCGGCACAGGGCAGATGGGGATTGAGGCCCTGTCCCGGGGCGCGGCCCATGCCACCTTTGTGGACCTGCGGAAGGAGGCGGTGGGGATCATCCGGGAGAACCTGTCCCTGACCGGCTTTTCCGACCGGGCTACGGTGGTCCAGGGGGACTATCTGGCCTTTCTCACCCGATGCCGGGAGACCTTTGATGTGATCTTTCTGGACCCGCCCTACGGCAGCGGGATGCTGGAAAAGGCGTTGGAAACCATCACAACGATTGACATTGTGTCCGAAAATGGTATAATAGTTTGCGAAAATGGGTCGACTGTGGGCTGGCCGGCGGTACGGGCACCCTATCGGCTCCAAAAAGAGTACCGGTATGGGAAAATCCGAACCGCCCTGTACCGGCGCCAAGCCGATTGAATCCCGGCCCCAAGGCGGAAGACGGAAAGGACAACATGCTATGAAGACCGCAATCTACCCTGGCAGCTTTGACCCGGTCACCCTGGGACACATCAACATCATCAAACGGGCGGCGGTGGCCTTTGACAAGGTCATTGTCTGTGTCATGGTCAACTCAGAGAAGAATGGCGGCCTGTTTACCCCGGAGGAACGAATTGACCTGATGCGAAAGAGCATTCAGGTGAGCAACGTGGAGTTTGACGTAAACTACGGTCTTGTGGCAGAGTATGCCAAGGCGAAGGGCGCCCGGGTCCTGGTCAAGGGCCTGCGGGCAGTGTCCGACTTTGAGCAGGAAGTCCAGATGGCGATGATCAACAGCAAGATAAACCCCGATCTGGACACGGTCTTCTTTCCCTCCAGCGAAAAGTACACGTATCTCAGTTCCTCAGTGGCCAAGGAACTGGCCCGGTACCATGCCAACCTGGACGAGTTTTTGCCCCGGGAAATCATTGATGACGTCAAAAATAAACTGGAAATAAGGAGCGATGAGTGCGATGGCAGGCAGCGTTGAGGAATTACTGGACCTTTTATATACGGAAATTGAGGAGGCGAAAAACGCCCCTCTCAACAACGACCGGTGCGTCATTGAACGGGACCGGGTCCTGGACATGATTGACGATGTGAAGGCGGAACTGCCGGTGGAGATCAAGCGGGCCAAGGACCTGGTGGCCAACCGGAACGACTATATCGCCTCCGCCAAGCGGGAGGCCGACAGCCTGCGCCAGCAGGCGGAGGACTACGCCAAGCGGCTGGTGAACGAGGACGCCATTGTGCGGGAGGCAGAGAAGAAGGCGGATGAGATCCTTTCCGATGCGGAGGAGCAGTGCCGGATGCTCAAGGCCGCCGCCAGCGAGTACTGTGGGGATACCCTGCGCCGCATGGAGGAGGCGCGCACGCTCGTGGAGCCGCTGCTGGAGCGCTGGCGCTGCGGGCCGCCGCCGACGCCTACGACGAAGTGAAGCACTCCCGGGCCAAGTTCCGTTCCGCCCTGAGCGCCGCCTCCGGCGGGCCCGCCCCCCGGAGCCAGCCGGCACCCCGCCGGGCCATGTATGACGCCGAGGCCGATGAGGACGAGGATTGAGCTGTGAAAAGAGACCACCCATGGGTGGTCTCTTTTTTTGCGCCTGGAGGGAATCAGGGCTCCGGCGGGAGAACCCCGCTGTCGTTAATAACCAGGGTGTCTCCGGCGAGGAGAACGGTGTCTCCCTTGGGGATGAGCACGTCTCCGCCCCGGCGGACCAGGATGATCAGACGGGTGCCTGTGGACAGGGTGGACAGGGGGCGGTCCAGCCAGGGGTCTCCTGTCTCCAGGGTGCGCTCGTAAAGGCGGACCCCCTGGATGGCCCCGCCGGCCCGGCCGCTGAGGATCAGGGTATCCCCCGGCTCCAGAACGGTGCTGCCGTGGGGGACCCACTGCTGGCCCCGGCGGAGGAGGAGGACCAGCAGACAGTCCGGGGGCAGGGAGAGGGTGCGCAGAGCCTGCCCCGCCCAGGGGTGATCCGGTGGCAGGGTACACTGGAGAAACTGGACGGGTACCTCATCGGTGTAGTCGGTGAAGGTTTTCAAGACGTTGGCCTCCTGGTCGGTCATGTTCAGCTTTTTGGCCACCACGGGGATAAGGGTGCCCTGGACCAGGATGGAAAAGAGGACGATGAAGAAGACAATGTGGTAGAGGTCCAGATTGGTGACGGCGGGACTGGTAATGGCCAGAATGGAGAACACGATGGAGGCCGCCCCCCGCATCCCCGACCAGGCGACCAGGGCCATCTGACGGGGGCTGCTGCGGAAGGGGGCCATCAGCAGAAAGACCACCGCCGGCCGGGCCACAAAAGTGAGGAAGAGGACCACGGCCAGGGCCGTGGGGGCGATGGCGGGCAGCTGGGAGGGGAAAGAGAGCAGCCCCAGCAGGAAGAACAGGAGCATTTGCATGAGCCCTGTGGCCCCGTCAAAGAAGTTGACCAGGGCTTTCTTGTTCTCCAACTGGCTGTTGCCCAGGAGGATGCCGGTGATGTATACGCTCAGGTAGCCGTTGCCCTCCAGCAGGGTGGGGACGACATAGGACAGCAGGGCCACCGCCACCAGGAAAATGGCGTCGAACCCCTCTGAGGCAAACCGAAAGCGGCGGAGAAAGGCCCGGGCCGCCAGGGCAACCCCCACCCCCAGGGCGCCGCCGTAGACCAGCTGGGCGAAGATCTGATAGACAACGGCTGGGGCGGAAATCTCCCCTGTCATCAGGGTGAGAAGAATGAGGGTGAGCATGTAGGAGAAGGGGTCGTTGCTGCCGCTCTCCACCTCCAGCAGGGAGGCGGTGTGGTCCCGAAGGTTCAGCCGCTTGGAGCGGAGGATGGAGAACACCGAGGCGGCGTCGGTGGAGGCGATGACCGCGCCCAGCAGGAAGCTCTCCAAAGTGGGAAGGGACAGAACCGCCCAGCAGAACAGCCCCACCAGCCCCGCGGTGAAGGCGGTCCCGAAGGAGGAGAGGATGGCGGCCTTCCCCGCCACAGGCTTGGCCTGGCTCCAGTTGGTGCCGAAGCCGCCGTAGAACATGATGAAGATGAGGGCAAAGGAGCAGATGTTTTGGGCCAGACCGTAGTTGTCAAAGGGAATCTTGACCACCCCGTCCGAGCCGAAGAACATGCCCAGCAGAATGAAGGCCAGCAAGGTGGGCACCCCCAACTTGCTGGAGAGCTTGTTGCACAGCACGCAGGCCAGGATGACAAGGGCGGAGAGAAGCAGCAGATGGGTCATAAGCAGTCCTTTCAGTACAGAGCGTGGGAGGGAAAAACATACCATATTACTATTTTAGTATCTCTATCATACCAAGATAACGCCGCGATGACAAGCCCGGATCGGGGTCCGGTCAAAAGGGAGAAAAAAGAGCGCCTCCCAAAAAACAGTTGCTTTTTACAGGCAACCCCTCTATAATGAAGGAACCAATGCCGGCCTAAAATGGCCGGGTTGGGGAAAGAAGACGAGTTCTTTCCTGATCTTATGAATTCACTGAGGGCCCTGCCCTCTGAGGAGCTTTTGCATCAATGAGTGGAGCATACACACACCGGCCGGTTCTGCTGGAGGAGGCCATCCAGGGGCTGGCCATCCGCCCGGATGGGGTCTATGTAGACGGCACCTTGGGCCGGGGCGGGCATTCGGAGGCGATTGTCAGGGGACTGACCGCCGGCGGTCGCCTGCTCTGTATCGACCGGGACAGCCAGGCCCTGGAGGAGGGGCGGGCCCGCCTGGCCCCCTGGGCCGGGCAGATCACCTTCCTCCACGGTAATTTTGGGGACCTGGCGGCCCTGCTGGACGGGGCCGGGGTGGAGCGGGTGGACGGGATGCTCTTTGACCTGGGGGTGTCCTCCCCCCAGCTGGATGACCCGGCCCGGGGCTTTTCCTATCAGGCGGACGCCCCCCTGGACATGCGGATGGATCAGGGGGAGACCCTGACCGCCTGGACGGTGGTCAACCAGTGGCCCCGGCAGGAGCTGCGGCGGGTCCTTGCCCAGTATGGGGAGGAGCGGTACGCCGCCGCCATTGCCGCCGCCATCGAGCGGGCCCGGGCGGCAGGTCCCATTGAGACCACCGGCGCCCTGGTGGAGATCATCCGGGGCGCCCTGCCGGCAGCCGCCCTGCGGGAGAAGCAGCATCCGGCCAAACGGAGTTTTCAGGGCATCCGGATCGCGGTCAACGACGAGTTGACCGCCATCTCCCGGATGCTCCAGGCCGCCATTCCCCGGCTGAAGACCGGGGGACGGCTGGCGGTGATCTCCTTTCACTCCCTGGAGGACCGGATTGTCAAGAGTGAGCTGGCCGCCGCGGCCAAGGGATGCGACTGTCCCCCCTCTTTCCCGGTGTGCGTCTGCGGCAAACGGCCTCTGGTCCGGCTGGTGAACCGGAAGCCCATCCTGCCCAGCCAGGCAGAACAGGAGGAGAATCCCCGGGCCCGGAGCGCCAAACTGCGCGTGGCGGAGAAGCTGGAAGGGTAAACCCGAGGAAATCGACCAGATGAGGTGGAGCAAATCGTGACAGGCAAACAAACCCAGGGCGCCGTGGCCTACGACGGCACCGGAGCCCTGAAAATGGCCGCGCCGGAGGCGCCGGCCCAAAAGAAGAAGTTTCGGAAAAAGGAAACCAAAGGGAAAAAGGAGACCAAGGAAACGCAGCATCCCGTGGTTAAAAACGGTGCCGCCCTCTTGACCAAGGGGGCCCGGTGGACCGTTCCGGGGGCGATCCTGGCCATTCTGACGGTGGCCCTGGTGGTGGTTATCACGTTGGCCAGCTATGCCCAGTTGGTGGTGGTCAATGACAAGGTGGTGGAGCTCCGCAATGAACTCAGCGAGCTCCAGTCGGAGGAGACGCAGCTGAAGGCCCAGTATGAGCTGGCCTATGACCTGCAGGAGATTGAGAGGCAGATGCTTGCCAGCGGAGAGATGATGAAAGTCCAGAGCTGGCAGACCTATACGCTGGAGCTCTCGGAGCCCGACACGGTGGAGTATCACCAGGGCTCGGACCTTGCCCAGCAGATCATGTCCTTTGCAAAGAACCTTGTCTCCGCGGTGAAGGAATATTTCTGAGCGTGGAATACATAAGATTAGGAAAGAAAGCATGAGGGCGTGAGAAACCGATTTCTTACGCCCTCATATTGCCATCGACCAAAACAGAAAGCAGGTGGAACCGAACAATGGCTTTGAGACGAAAGACAACAAACCAAGGCGGCCCCTCCCATTCCTGGCGCCGGCTGGAGGGGAAGGGCATGCAGCGGATCCTGGTGCTCAGCGGCATTTTTGGGGTCCTCACCTTTGGCATCCTCTTTTGCAAGCTCTGGCAGCTCCAGGTGGTGCAGCATGAGAAGCTGGAGAATAAGGCCATCACCCAGCAGACCAGGGAGATTTCCTCCACGGCCAACCGGGGCACCATCTACGATGCCAACGGGGATATCTTGGCCATCAGCGGCTCGGTGCAGAATGTCATCCTCTCTCCCCGGGACGTGCTGGCCACGGTGAAGGTGGACGAAAAGGACGAGTTTGGCAATGCCCGCTCCAAAACCGCCATAGAGGCGGAGAAGGAGACCAAGGTGCAGGCCACCTATGATCTCATCGCCGACGAGATGTCCGAGATTCTGGGCCTGGACCGGGAGGATGTCATGGCCCGGCTGAAGAAGACCAAGTCGGCCTACGAGGTGCTGGCGGAAAAGGGGGAGGACGACGTGGCCGACCAGATCCGCGCCTTTATTGACGAGAACGATCTGGAGGGATGCCTCTACCTGACCGCCGACTCCAAACGATACTATCCCTACTCCACCATGGCCTCCCAGGTCATCGGCTTTGTCAACAAGGCCAACGAGGGCGCGTATGGCCTGGAGGCCCTGTACAACCTGGACCTGGCGGGCCAGGACGGGAAGATCATCACCGCCAAAAACGCCTCGGGAACGGAGATGCCTTCGGCTTACTCCAGCTATACCGACGCGGTGGACGGCTACAACGTCCACACCACCATTGACGCCACCATCCAGATGTACGCAGAGAAGACGCTGGAGGAGGGCATTCAAAAGTTTGATGTCACCAACGGCGGCTTCTGCCTGGTGATGGAACCGGACACCGGGGCGGTGCTGGCCAGCTCGCCGGACTATGACCTCAACGACCCCAACAGCATTGTGGACGCCACCCAGGCGGCCAAGCTGGAGGAGCTGAAAAACGACCCCACCGTCAGCGAGGAGGAGTACGCCAAGGCACTGAGTGACGCCCAGCTCCAGCAGTGGGCCAATAAGAACATGCGGCTGTCCTATGAGCCCGGGTCCACCTTCAAGCCTGTGGTGGTGGCCGCCGCGTTGGAGGAAGGCGTCATCGACGACAACAGCACCTTCTATTGCAGAGGCGCGGTCACCATTGACAACTGGACCATCCGTTGCTCGGCCCGAAGCGGCCACGGCAGCCAATCCCTGCGGAAGGCCGTGATGAACTCCTGCAACCCGGCCTTAATTGATATTGGAAAGAAGCTGGGGGCGGAGAAGTTCTATGAATACTGGGAGAACTTTGGCTTTACCAGCAAGACCGGCATTGAGCTGCCCAGTGAGGAGAAGAGCACGTTCTGGGACAAGGAGCTCTTTGTCAGCCCCTCCGGTGTCACCCAGCTGGCCACCGCGTCCTTTGGCCAGCGGTTTACCACCACGCCCATCCATCTCATTACCGCCCTGTCCGCGGTGATCAACGGCGGCCATCTGCTGGAGCCCTACCTGGTCCAGTCGGTCACCGATGCCGAGGGCAATGTGGTCAGCTATCACGAGCCCAAGGAGGTCCGGCAGGTCATCAGCCAGGAGACCTCGGACCTGGTGCGCTCCTATATGGAGAGCGTGGTCAATGATCCCGGCGGCACCGGCAAGAACGCCAAGGTGGAGGGCTACCACATCGGCGGTAAGACCGGTTCCTCCCAGACCCTGGACAGCAAGGACCACATCATTGTCTCCTTCCTGGGCTTCGCCCCGGCGGATGACCCGGAGGTCATTGTCCTGCTGGGCTATGACTGGCCCCAGCCCGCGGCCCCCGGAGAGAACACCACCGCAGATGGGATTTACATCAGCGGCGGCAACATGGCCGCCCCCATGGCCGGTGAGCTCATCGCCAATATCCTGGACTACCTGGGCTATGAGAAATCCGGCAGCGACGTCAACGCCAACGGCGTCACCATTCCCCACCTGGTGGGCAAGACCCCGGAGGAGGCCCGCACTGCCCTGAACAATCTGGGCTTGAACGTGCGCCTGTCCGGGGAGGGGGCTGTGGTCACCGACCAGATGCCCACGGCGGGCAGCTCGGTGCCCAAGGGGAGCTCCACGGTGCTCTACCTGGGGGAGGAGAAGCCCGAGACGACGGTGGAGATGCCCGATCTGTCCGGCATGACCTACGACGAGGCCAAGGCGGCCCTGGAAAAGGTGGGACTCTATCTGGAGGCCACCGGCACCGGGGAGAGCGGCAAGGTGTTCAGCCAGTCGGTGAACGCCGGGACCGTCCTGGATGTGGGGACCGCCGTGGAAGTGAAATTTACCGATGACACCGCCCCGGACAACGGGGTGACCACCGGCGGCGGCTGGGCCCCCAAGGAAGAGGAGGAGTAGCCCGGCCGTCGGCCAAGGATGTGAAAGGGACGATTTCCGCCCAGGTCCCCTGGGTCCTTCCGCCGGGAAGGCCGGGGGACCGCGCGCCATGGAGGTGGACCCTTGCTGTTATCCCGGCTTATCCGGGGCATCGCCCTGACAGACCAGATTGGTCGGGACGTGGAAATTACTTCTCTCACCTGCGACAGCAGAACGGTTTCCCCCGGCGGCCTCTTTGCCGCCTTCCGGGGGGAGAAGACAGACGGAACCCAGTTTATCCAGGAGGCGCTGGACCGGGGGGCGGCGGCGGTGCTCTGCGCCCAGCCCCCGGACCGTCCCGGCCCCTGGCTGCTGACCTCCGATCCCCGGGGGGCCTTTGGTCAGATGGCCGCCAACTGGTTTGGCCGCCCGGGGGAGCGGATGACCCTGGTGGGAGTCACCGGCACCAATGGAAAGACCACCACCACATATCTGCTGAAAGGGGTGCTGGAGGCGGTCTGCCAGACCAAGGTGGGTCTCATCGGCACCAACCAGAACCTCATTGGCCAGCAGGCCCTCCCCGCCCAGCGGACCACGCCGGATGCCTATACCCTCCAGAGCCTGCTGGCCCGGATGGAGGAGGCGGGGTGCACCCATGTGGTGATGGAGGTTTCCTCCCACGCCCTGGCCCTGCGCCGGACGGCGGGGCTGTGGTTCCAGGCGGGGATTTTCACCAACCTCACCCGGGACCACTTGGATTTTCACGGGACCATGGAGGCCTATCGCAAGGCCAAGGGCCTGCTGTTCCAGCAGTGTCAGACGGGCATTTTTAACCTGGACGACGGGGCGGGACGGCAGTTTGCCCAGACAGCGCCCTGCCAGGCGGTGACCTTTGGGGAGACCCAGGGCCAGGCCCAGGTACTGGCCCGGGAGATCCGGCTGTACCCCGACCGGGTGTCCTTTCAGGTCCACTGGCCCCAGGGCAGTTGTCCGGTGACCCTGCCCATTCCCGGCCGCTTTACTGTTTACAACGCCCTGGGGGTCCTGGCCTGCTGCCTGGCCCTGGGGCTGCCCATGGACCAGGCGGCCGGGGCCCTGGCCCAGATTCCCGGGGTCAAGGGCCGGGTGGAGGTGGTGCCGGTGCCGGCGCCCTACACGGTGCTCATCGACTACGCCCATACTCCGGACGCCCTGGAGAAGGTCCTCACCGCCGCCCGGGACGTGACCCAGTGCCGGCTGCTGTGCCTGTTCGGCTGCGGCGGGGACCGGGACCGGACCAAGCGCCCTGTGATGGGAGAGATCGCGGCGGCGCTGGCGGACCTGGTGATCCTCACCTCCGACAACCCCCGCACGGAGGACCCGGAAGCCATTCTGGACCAGGTGGCGGCGGGCTTTCCCCCGGGCTT
>OLRA01003328.1_pt1 | contig 14244 bp, 15 predicted proteins | sample 1673011 | NCBI WGS metagenome assembly OLRA01 (sample SAMEA3136746, study PRJEB25190) | human gut metagenome | reverse complement strand
AATTTTTTATTATCCGACTAAAGATACTATACTATAATCAGGATGCTCTATCAAGCAGGTAGCAGACACAATTCATCTCCCACCTTAGAGGTCGGAGTCTTCTTGCTGTAAGAGGATAAAATATATCTGACTTTATTTTATACATATAGATATACCATTATTTTACTATATAGTAAATATTTTTTCGAACATATTTTTGTTTTCAAAAAAAGCATTCAGCTATATACAAAAACAAACACTTTTATCTCGGTAATTGAACTACCGAGAATTCTCGCTTAGTTTTCTAAAGGATTATAAACATCTTTAATAATTTATTCTTTACTATTATATTCTATCTTTTACATTCCATAATGTATCTATTAATTCTAAAATCAAGCATACGTCCCTTTGTGACCTGCTTTCCATTTACATTCCATAATGTATCTATTAATTCTATATGTAAACCAGGACGGGAAAGCAATAATGGACATTTACATTCCATAATGTATCTATTAATTCACATTTTTATCTGCACTGATGAACGCAGCACAGCTATTTACATTCCATAATGTATCTATTAATTCATATTATGTCCAAAGGCAGTGGTTTAGCCAAAGTCATTTACATTCCATAATGTATCTATTAATTCGCGAAATATCCACAATGATATGCTATCGTAGATAAATTTACATTCCATAATGTATCTATTAATTCCGAAAGGCGGCAGAGTGAGGCAGATCTAATTTGTATTTACATTCCATAATGTATCTATTAATTCTGTTTCCATTTTGTTAATTGCAGTTGCGTCCGTAACATTTACATTCCATAATGTATCTATTAATTCAGCCGCTCCAAAACAAAATAAAAACGCAGAAAAGCAATTTACATTCCATAATGTATCTATTAATTCTGCGACAGGTTCAGCGGCACAACAAGCAGAAACACAGTATTTACATTCCATAATGTATCTATTAATTCGCATCAATTTCGCTTAAAAAATCTACAATGTCCTGATTTACATTCCATAATGTATCTATTAATTCTTGCTATTATGGTGTATTTTTTCGCTCTCTAGGAGGATTTACATTCCATAATGTATCTATTAATTCATAATCCAAACAATAGTACATTAATCCAGGGATTACATTTACATTCCATAATGTATCTATTAATTCAAAACTTCATCCGCAAAATGTCAGAAAGAAATATGATTTACATTCCATAATGTATCTATTAATTCGGAAAACAGGCGATACAGTCAATGCTAAGGACTTATTTACATTCCATAATGTATCTATTAATTCTTTTGTTTTGTGAGCTCTTCTATTTTTTTGTTTAATTCATTTACATTCCATAATGTATCTATTAATTCCTGTTTCTGTCTGTACATCTTCAGAAAATTCTTCCGTATTTACATTCCATAATGTATCTATTAATTCGCCTGTGGCCGCTTATTCCTTACCACTTTTACTTCATTTACATTCCATAATGTATCTATTAATTCGCGTGATGGTCGCTGACTTGATCTTCCAATCTTCTTCATTTACATTCCATAATGTATCTATTAATTCCGCAGCGATCTCATCCAGTATCAAGGTCATCAAACGATTTACATTCCATAATGTATCTATTAATTCCAAAGGCATTTTCAGTATGGATATGTATTTCACTATTTACATTCCATAATGTATCTATTAATTCTGCCGTAGCATCATTGCATATTGATATGTGTCATGGATTTACATTCCATAATGTATCTATTAATTCTCTAATTTTTCCATCGGGAGTGTAATATCGGAGTTTAATTTACATTCCATAATGTATCTATTAATTCACCATCTGCCAGACTGGTATCTGACACACAGATGAATTTACATTCCATAATGTATCTATTAATTCTCACCCTGATAACCACAATCAAGACAACTATCAATATTTACATTCCATAATGTATCTATTAATTCGCTCCGCAGCAGTTTTTTGATTCTTAAAAATTCTTTGATTTACATTCCATAATGTATCTATTAATTCTGCGAAAGGGAATAAGAAATGTATTGATATGCTCAATTTACATTCCATAATGTATCTATTAATTCTTACATCGTGAAAAGATTTCTTTTCTACATCATAATTTACATTCCATAATGTATCTATTAATTCTTTATTCCTCCTTCCAATCTAACATACTAATTGTGAAATTTACATTCCATAATGTATCTATTAATTCCTAACAGGATGCCCGATACTGTTCCTCGTTGTCTATTTACATTCCATAATGTATCTATTAATTCACCAGAGAGAATTAATGAAAGTTTTGGTGGTTATGGATTTACATTCCATAATGTATCTATTAATTCTATAAAAAACGATTAATGAAAACCGTAAATTCTTTATTTACATTCCATAATGTATCTATTAATTCAAAAGATAGTTCACACGATTTAATTATGAAATATGTATTTACATTCCATAATGTATCTATTAATTCACTGAATACTTTTATCTAAATCAGTTTTAGATGTGTATTTACATTCCATAATGTATCTATTAATTCCTGGTATTCCCACTCATCGGTATCTATCTTTTTGACATTTACATTCCATAATGTATCTATTAATTCAATCCAGTCTGTTGTAATTGTTCTATCCAATCTGCATTTACATTCCATAATGTATCTATTAATTCCAGAATCACAAGAGGAAATGGTCTGGGTTCCAAATACATTTACATTCCATAATGTATCTATTAATTCCAATTGATAGTTCATATATTTCTCAATATAATACATATTTACATTCCATAATGTATCTATTAATTCAATATTGCTGTCCCTTACCTGTGACTTTAGTTGTCTATTTACATTCCATAATGTATCTATTAATTCGAACACTGAGAAACAGTATTACACATCAGACCGATTATTTACATTCCATAATGTATCTATTAATTCTAATGTTACTAATAAATCATATAAATGCTTTAAATATTTACATTCCATAATGTATCTATTAATTCGGTCTACCATTTCCGCCAGTTCGTCCAAAGTCTCTATTTACATTCCATAATGTATCTATTAATTCTTGAACGGGCAGATATTATTTAACCCACGTCACGTATTTACATTCCATAATGTATCTATTAATTCTTATTAACTGTTTTATAATAATCACCGCCAATATAATTTACATTCCATAATGTATCTATTAATTCGAATTATGGGTTTATTCTGATACCGATTCTGTTAAATTTACATTCCATAATGTATCTATTAATTCGTAGTATGTCACACAAGAATAAAGTATCATTGATATTTACATTCCATAATGTATCTATTAATTCCAGGACATCGAGAAGAAAAATCCTCTTGATATTCTCATTTACATTCCATAATGTATCTATTAATTCCGAAGTAAGAACAAAAGAAACTTTCAGCGGAATCAAATTTACATTCCATAATGTATCTATTAATTCCTGTTTCCGATTTCCACACTTCCCTACCCCGACTGAATTTACATTCCATAATGTATCTATTAATTCTCATTTGCTGAGATTATTAAGCAAATGAGTCCTTTATTTACATTCCATAATGTATCTATTAATTCTTAGTTAATGATGTAATTAGTTCTTCTAATTTTGCATTTACATTCCATAATGTATCTATTAATTCACAGTACAGCCGGCGATTTTTCGAGGACGTTCTTTTATTTACATTCCATAATGTATCTATTAATTCGTGAAAGAAAAAGAAAATCAGTTGAAAGGTGAAACATTTACATTCCATAATGTATCTATTAATTCGAACTGTCGCTTTTCAATCTTCTTGATAATAAATTCAATTTACATTCCATAATGTATCTATTAATTCTCCTTCCTTCGTACCTCCGGGGCGGGTGCTGCTAATTATTTACATTCCATAATGTATCTATTAATTCCACGTACCATTTTCGTTGCACCACTGTGCAGCTTTATTTACATTCCATAATGTATCTATTAATTCTTCAGCACATCGCAAAGGCTGAGGAAGGGCAGGTACATTTACATTCCATAATGTATCTATTAATTCAGACATTTGCTTTTACCGCCTGCACACCAATATTTTCGCATTTACATTCCATAATGTATCTATTAATTCTAGTAGACGAACTGATAAAAGAGTACTCCGGGACACACATTTACATTCCATAATGTATCTATTAATTCGGGCTATCGGCTCAAAATTAGAAACTGACGGCAAATAATTTACATTCCATAATGTATCTATTAATTCTGCAACAGGAGTAACAATCATAACAAATTTAGCGATATTTACATTCCATAATGTATCTATTAATTCCAATTTCTGTTCTAACTTTTCGACTTGTATTATAATTTACATTCCATAATGTATCTATTAATTCAACTGTACACCTGCTTCTTTGATTTCCTTATATGTATTTACATTCCATAATGTATCTATTAATTCTTAATTCGTTCCCATGTTCCACCCCACTTTTTATTATTTACATTCCATAATGTATCTATTAATTCAATCGCGGAACTCATATAAACAGCACCACTGCGAAATTTACATTCCATAATGTATCTATTAATTCCCGTCCTCCAGCTACCATTATATCATCTATAGTCTTTCTTCTTTTTCTGTCGACCTCTTTCTATTCTCCCCATCTTACATCCATATTTTTATTATAATTTCGCTCTCAGCCCATATTTATCGCATTGTCAACCTCCCTATATTTTTGCATTATTATCGGTCGACAATTTATATCTTCTTTATTTATGTCAAAATCTCATCTATAACTATACTTTACCATTCACTAAAATTGTACTTGCATTATATCACCTTTCTTTGCATTTTACAACACTAACCTAATAGGATAAATATTTTTCTTTTCACATCAATATTAATTATAATCTTAAGTATATTGTCAACACAGTTATTTTCCTTTATAATATGGATTTATAGTAATAACATATTGGAATGTAAAGATTAGTTTAGTTTTGAAACTTTCTTTTAACCGCTACATTTTGGATTTTCCTAATCTATACATTCCACTTGTTATTACAGAATGCTATCTACTTCAATAATTCCGATATATTAATCTCCAATCCTTCATAAATCCCACTTTGAATCGTCTGAGTAAATAGGCTTATCATCGGTGCTTCATCCTGCTCGTAATAGTAAATCGTTGTTCGCTCCTTTTCAGGATCAACAATCCAATATTCTCTTACACCGACATCCGAATATAATGGATTCTTTGTTGTATAATCCATCTTCCTGCTAGACTTTGAAACAACTTCGATTACAAAATCCGGGACACCTACACAGCCCCTGTCATTTAATTTATCTTTATCACAAATGACACTGATATCTGGCTCCACATATATTTTTTCATCTTTATTTAAAAAACCGCAAATGGTGATGGATATACCTCACATTCCCCTTTATTTTTCTCAATATAGCTTTTGACGGTGTTACGCAATCTTTGAAAACTATATTCTTCATTTCTTTGTGCTTTTAACGTTTAGAAACCCCCACAATTCCAGCCTGATTTCCTAAATAAATGCCCCAATGATTTTTCAAACACGCTCTAGTACTTAGAAAGTGATTAAATGCTTCACCCGTTCTTTGAGCATATAAAAAATTCTCTGGCAAAATCCTATTTCCCAGCAATATCCTTCACAACTTCCCCTGCGATAATAAGCCCTGCCACAGATGGTACAAAAGCTACGCTTCCCGGAATATCGCGTCGTTCCGTACATTTATGCTCCGCTCCCGGAGGGCAGATACAATTTGTTCTGCAGCTTATGGACATATCTTCGATTGGACGTGTTGGCTTTTCTTCGGAGTAAACAACTTTCAGTTTTTTTACACCTCGCTTTTTCAGTTCGCGACGCATTACTTTTGCAAGTGGACACATTTTGGTTTTGTAAATGTCGGCTACTTGGAAGGCTGCCGGATCAAGTTTGTTGCCAGCTCCCATGCTACTGATTACCTGAGTTCCGTACTTTTGCGCCTGCATAATAATCTCGATTTTTGCGGTAACAGTATCGACTGCATCGACAACATAATCATATTCATCAAATGGAAAATCATCTGCATTTTCTGGAAGGAAAAAGCATTGGTGGACATTGACCTGTGCATCAGGATTAATGTCTAAAATACGCTCCTTCATTACTTCTACTTTGTATTTGCCAACTGTTTTTCTTGTGGCAATAATCTGACGATTTAAGTTTGTAAGACACACTTTGTCATCATCAATAAGGTCAAATGTACCGACTCCGCTTCGCGCTAATGCCTCGCAGACATAACCACCAACTCCGCCGACTCCAAAAACTGCCACACGGGAATTTTTTAATTTATCCATTGCTTCTTCCCCCAGTAAAAGCTGGGTTCTTGAAAATTGATTTAACATATATTTCTTCCTTTTCTGTGTTATTTTTAAAGATTTGCAAAATCAAGAAACAGCATATGCATCTTCTCTTCGCTGTCTACAAATTCATACTCATGTTTTGTACCCGTATAAATAAGCTTCCCATCTTCATAGGCAAGTAACTGATTCATTGGGACGTTCTTCCATTTATCACGGTCGAGAGGACGAGTTGCCATAACGATTGCTGTGTCTTTACGGCAACGGTACAGGCTGTCTTTATAATTAGTATGAATGTACATAATCTCTCCGTCAAAAATAAGCAGATTCAGCTTATTCTCTGGCGCGATTTCCAGGATAATACGATTAAGAAGCGCAAAACGTTCTTCTTTTGTCAGTGCCGCTCCCTTTTCATCCTGCGCTGCATTTACCTGATCAATAATATAGCACAAAATGCGTTCGCTGTCCGTATCTCCGTCTTCTGCCGCTACAAATGGCTCAAGTACTTCACTTTCAAATATTGTTCCATTATGCGCTAACGTCCAGGTGCGGTCATAATTATCACGCATAACAAACGGATGTGTATTTTCATAGTCCATTGTTCCCCTGGTCGCAAGACGGATATGTGCAATCATCTTGTCTGTCTCTATTTTAGCACGAAGTCTCTGCTTTAAATAATTGCTTGTCACAGCAGACTGTGGCTGCTTTTCTAAAGAAACAGCATTGCCATAAAAAAATGCCATACCCCAACCGTGGGGATGTTCTGTTCCATCCGAAAAAAATTCTCTTAATAACTCATTTAACGGTATCTTTTTTGCAGAATCTACTCCAAACAATTCACACATTGATTTTCTTTTCTCCTTATATATTGTATTATGACCATTTTGAGCTATTTTGATTTTCTTCCGCAAAGTATCTGATTTTCAAGTCGAACGTCCGTGAGACTTGGCGCGTGATTCTGGTCAGCGAAGCTGACATATTCCTATCAGAATCACTGCGCATCCTCGCGGAGCGTTTATCTCAGTCGGAGATTGGACTCCCACTGAGACAAATTTGCTATTACTCACCACCTGAAGAGGTGGGAGGCTTCTCGACTGAGATAAAATCTCTGAGATTCCAGTCATATCTAAATATCTCTAAACAGTCATATTTTGTTTTTGTCTCGCTAATACAAGTCCTTTTTCTACATAGTTTTCCTGATATTGTTTTCGAACCTGCCATGCATATCTCTTCTCTGGATCAACAAATTTCTCATATTCAAAATCTAAGATTTGTTGAACATCGTCCATTTTCAGGCCTTGATAAAACTCTTTCATCCATCCGATAACTTTTAATGCCTCATGTACGATAGACCGCGCTCTTTTTTCCGTACGGGCAATTTTTACTGTCTTTAAATCGTAATGGGCCGCATTTTTAAAATTCTGCACAGCATTTACCTGATCCTTTTTGGAAACATACCAGGATGGCATCGTTGCGAGCCACACCATTAAAAGCTGTGCAAACTTCACATCTCTCGCATCAATTCCAGCCCCTGTGAGAGGATTTAAATCAAACATACGAAGTTCGATATGATTGATTCCATTCTTCCTCAAAGATATAAGATTATTTTCTCCTGCAGGTTTTAAACGAATAGGATAATAGAGTTCTGACGGTGCTTTTAATAAGCCATTTTTAACATACTTTTCAATAGAATTCACGTAAGAATCAATATCGCTGTAATCAAATGTCGGTGGAAATTCATTCCAGTAACCAAGTTCACTGCATCTTACAGAACTTAATCCTGTAAAAACACTTTTCCCATAGACACCTTTTTCCATAAAAGAACTGTCTACAATCGGACTGGCCGCCGTAACTGCCACTAAAATCCAGCCATATACAGCCATTTTCTGTGCCAGCTCCAAATACAATTTATTCTTATATTTCATAAAATCCGGCTCAGACTGCAGAGCAAAATCTGCTCTTAACAAATCTTCTGAAAAAGAAAAATTTACATGACTTCCCGAAAATGTCATCTTATAACGTCCGTATTTATCGGAAAGATATTCACGGTAGGCTGTTTTATGTGCATCTTTCCCATCAAACTGTGCAATTGGCACATCTTTCTCCCCGCCAATATATGGAGGATTAGAAAATGGCCACAGCAATTCTGGCTCTGGAAGTGCCTTTAACTTTTCCTGAATTCTTCTGGTATGTCCTTTTAATTCTTCAATTGCCGCCTCGATGCTTTCATTTACTCCTGTATTAATTTCGGTCTGGTTTTCACTGAAGTCTCTGACGATATGTGCATCTCCCGGAAAAGGATGTGCAGTCTGTGAAAGCATACCATCTCCTACAACACGCAGACTTTCCATCTCAATTCCAAATGCACCATCTAATAAATGTTCTCTTATATACTCATTTTCAATATGCAGCATTACATTCCTCCATACTCTTCGATGTAATCCTCCAGTGTTTTTCCGTTCTCCATTCCTTCTGCCATCTGTCTGCCTGGACTTAAAAGTTTCTCCGCCCTTCCATATAAAGGCCTGAGGAAATGTTCTTCTCAACTCAGATGCATTATATCCATTATGATAGATAGAAGTATCTTTCTCTAAAAATTCTGAAAGCCCTCCGATATTTTCCATAAGGCCAGCATGCAATGCTCCCGATGCCATAATTTCACCTACCGGCTGCTCACATACACTTCGAAACTCTACTGTCCCACGGAAAGTCAGATCTTCAAATTTAAATGACCGTAAATATTGCAAATCGGAAATCTCCGGATGGAATGTGATTTCCCGATATCTATTTTCATCGAAGTATTCCCCTTTTATCCGATCAGAGGAAAAATATTTACTAAGAACCACTGGTGGAAAATTAATATATTTCCCTTCTCTTTCTACACAGTATAAGCTCATACTCTTTATGTATCGAACAATTTCATCTGTTGTATCAAATACAACATTATACATATCAACATTATGGCGATTCAAGCCATGAAGACTGTTTCTCCAAAAGTTATCCCTGCTACATAAAATCTCCGCATTCTCTCCCCATAAAGAGTTCGCTAAAATCAATGCCTTAAACGGTTCTAACTTTGTAAATGTATTCAGCATTGGAACTACCTGCTCTTCTTCTACATCAAGCTGAATCTGACTTGCACACGAAAACAGTCCAAAATTCGGATAAGAATGAAATGGAATACTGTTGCCATACTTTTTATAAGAAGACAGGTGATGAAATAACATACGATACCGCTCACTTACTACCGGTACATTCTGATTCACTGCATAACGGGGATTAATACCCATGCCAGTCAGCATATGCCCCTCTTTACGCAGTTCCTTCTGTATATAAGTATAATACTGACAAAATCTTTTGTACAGCACATTCATATCTTCTTCTTTCCCAAAAGAAAATTCTAACGTATTATAACTGCAATCATAAGACAGACCATCTCCTGTCTTGTCATCAACTGCCAGATAAATATGTTCATTATCATCTCTGCTCACATTTAAAAAAGAAAATGTATCAATAAATCGATCTGTTACCTGATAAATCACTTCAAAATTGACAGGTCCATTCTTCTCATTCACAATCGGCAGCTCAAACTCCAAACCAGCTAGATGGGTTCTCTTCTCGGGTGTCTTTGTCTGTAGTTTGTCTAATGAATTAAATAGTAAATTAATTATGTCTTACTATTAATTCTGCTGTTGGCTCATCAATATAGAGACTGTCTACCAGTCCTCCTTGAAGTGCCGCTGTTATAATCTTCTCTTTTTCTTTTCCCACGGCAACAACTAACTTATTTGGAATCTTTTTAATCGTTTCAAGGGAAGCCCCTACAACACGGGCATCTATTTTTTTATCAAATAGTTCCCCGTTTTGTTTTATAAAGTGGGAACAGCAGTCTCCTACTGCTCCTCTTCTGCTGAAGTCTTTATAATCATTTTCATCAATAAGTCCCATTTCATATACAATGGACGGACGTTCTAAGTTACCTACGGAATAAATTGCTGTCTGGCACACTTCCGCCATTTCAAGGATTTCATGAATCTGTGGATCTTTTTTCAAAGCTTCAACAATCGAAGATTCCGCCACCATTGCCGGCGCTGGAATCTGATAACCTGTTCCTCCAACACTGTCTACAAACCTTTTCAACACATCCAAAGCACCCGATTCGAAAATTGCTCTGGAAAATCCTCCAGTTAACTGAATCACAGATACCCCGCTTCTCTTAATCTTTGGAAGCTGCTGGGCTAATACTGCAAGTGCATGTCCCCATGTTACTCCAATGACACTATCATTTTTTATATAACGTGGGAGGTCTTCTGCTAATGCCGCACAGACATCCTGCATTAATATCTGCGAATTACCTACCAAATCTGGCACAATAATCGCCCTTTTAATCGGAAATCTGGCAATCAGTTCATTCTCCAGATTCCCATTTGCCAAAACAGAATCTTTAATTCGAACTTCTATAATCCCCATGTCCATCGCATTCTTTAAAATACGGCTTACAGAAGACTTGCTAATTCCCTCTCGTGCCGCAATTTCTAACTGGTTATAATGTAACTCATAATATAGCTTGGCAATTCGAATTGCCTGATTCATCTTCGCTGCATCCATCTTCTCTCTTCCTCCAAGCTTCTTCTCCAAATGTTGCTTTAAATTCTACTTATAATCTTAATTTAAGATTATAATTTCTCCACACAAAGAAGTCAAGGTGAGCTGATTTGATTCAGTATATCAAACAGACGAAAGTTTGGAAGGCAATAGTTTACATCTGTGACTTTAGTCGCGGCGGTTTGAATGTTCGCGGGCACGCTTACATTCAAACCTTGCTCCCAGGCCACAGATGTAAACTATTGCCTTCCAAGCTTTCTGTCTTTGCTTGCCGTAGGAATCAAATCAGATATGAATGGGATTTAAGGAATAATTAATGCTCCCTGAAAATTTTAACCTCATAATAAATTTACAAATCCCTCAATTTGAAATTCTACTAAATTTTATTCCTAATCCTTGCCAATATGACACAACAGCAGCCACAGTCAGAACTATAGAATTAAAATAATCCATATCTGTGGCCTCGGAGCAAGTGTTGGATACGAGCATATAAGCGAGTATTCAACACTTGCGACTAAAGTCACATATATGGATTATTTTGATTATATAGTTCGTCTGTTCGTCTGTTTCTATACTTTGCCTGTCTGGCGAATTAAATTTCCGAATTCTTCTTTGAGGCGAAGTAAGCCCGGAGTGAATTTACTACGATGATCACTCCAAGTATCATCAGTAAAATAGCGATAATCAGCTGTAAGCCTTCTACTAAAAATGTTGCGGAACCAGCAGAAAATGCCTGTACGAGAGAAACGGTTCTCTCTACTAATGCGGTTCCTGTTACACAAAGCATGATAATCAGTGGTGGGAAAAGCATTTTGTTGCTTCGTCCGGTTACTTTTAAGAATACGCAAAGTGTTACTAATACTAAAGCAGATAAGAGCTGGTTTGCGGAACCAAATAATGGCCAGATATTTGCATAACCAATTCTTGTTAATACAAAGGCTGCTGCTAAGGTGATGATTGTTGAGAAGTATGTATTACATAAAACTTTTCTCCATCCTTCTGCATGTTCCATATCATCAACACTGAACAATTCCTGAAAGCTCATTCGGCCAATTCGCGCTACGGCATCCAAACTTGTAAGTGCAAGCGCGGATACGCACATTGTCATGAAGCACTGTGCTACATATACTGGAATTCCAAACATTTCAAAGAATCCGGCTACACCGCTTGAGAATACCTGGAATGGTGTTCCATCTGCTGGTGTTCCGTTAGCGGACGCTGCCGCTCCTGCTACACATAAAGCGATAACTGCAAGTAAACTTTCTAATACCATTGCGCCGTAACCAACTTTTAACATATCTTTTTCATTGGATACCGTCTTTGAAGATGTTCCGGAAGATACTAAACTGTGGAAACCAGAAACTGCTCCACAAGCAACGGTTACGAATAAAATAGGGAATAAATCACCAAGCTGATCATTATGGAAGCCTGTAAATACAGGAAGATTCATTGTAGGATGCGCTACTAATAATCCAACAACAGCTCCTGCGATCATTCCAATAAACATATAGGTTGTCATCGCATCACGAGGCTGTTTTAATAACCACATTGGGAGTACTGCCGCAAAGAAAATATATACAAATGTAATATATGTCCAGCCGTCCTTTCCTAATGTAATTGGCATTGTCATACCAATAGCAAGTGCTGCTACAGTACAGATTAATCCAACAACCGTTTCCTTCCATCCTGTCAGATGCAGATGTTTATGAAGTAAACCAAAAATCATTGCAAATGCGATAAATAAAAGGGAAATTGTTCCTGCTGCTCCATTTGTTTTTGCTGCATCGGAAAGTGCAATCACACCATTGGCATCTACCGTATAAGCATTAAATGTACCTGCTACCATATCAGCGAAAGCTGCGATAACAATTAAAGTAAACAGCCAGCAGAAAATAAGAAATAACTTTCTTCCAAGTTTACCGATGTATTTTTCGATCAGAAGTCCCATGGACTTACCATCATTTTTTACACTGGCATATAAGGCTCCAAAATCGGTAACTGCTCCAAAGAAAATACCTCCAATTAATACCCACAAAAGTACTGGAAGCCATCCAAATACTGCCGCCTGAATTGCTCCTGTTACAGGGCCTGCTCCAGCAATAGATGAAAACTGATGGCTAAATACTGTCCAACCGTCAGTTGGAACATAATCCTGTCCATCTTCAAACTTATGAGCTGGTGTCTCTGCTTTTGGGTCAATTCCCCATTTTTTAGAAAGCCACCGTCCATAAAATACATACGCAGCTGTCAATAAAACAGCAGCAATTAAAACAATGACTAATGTATTCATTTTTGTCCTCTCCTTTCATGTATACAAGTCATTTCTTGTATACATGAAGTTTTATAGTCCTTTTCCTTCATTTTGTCAATGTTTTTTACACTTTTTCTTGCATTTTTATAGAAACAAATAAATTTTAAATTCAATTCACTTCATTTCTGGATTTTCACGCAAGAAGTTCTGAACTTTTTTAAGCAAAAGATACTAGAGCGTGTTTGAAAAAAGCATTTTTCAAACACACTCTAAGAAACAAATCCCGTCATTATTCCAACTTTCTTCCGCACCCATTCCATAAAATGTGCGAACTCGCTCTTTCTCACAAAAATCTCGGCATAACAATTCAATATTTCCGAAACCATCTGCCGCATATATGCCATATCATTCTCATAACACATTTTCTGTGAAAGGTATCTGTCATGTAATTCCTGAAGTCTCTCCTCCACTTCCGCAGCAGAATCAAGCTTCTTACAGCTCGGCAGGGACATCTGCTCTAAAGCTCCCTCCCGCATCCACTTTGTCATTTTTTTCTCGTAAGCATAATGTTCTGAAATTGTTCCCTCAAAAATCGTATTATGCGGATAGGTAAAATAATCTTCCACATAATGAAGAATCCATCCAAGTTTTAAATAAGAAAAGCTTCCGCCTCTTCCTTTTGCCTCTAACGCTTTCATCTGTTTTGTAATCTGTTCGAAGGTTGCTTCCCATGTATGACCCTCCAGATAAGTATACACCAGCAGATCTGGCAGAATACTTCCAAACAATAATGCTGCTTTATGTGCTCTGTGTATATTTCCCGATAATGACTTTGTCATAACTAAATGTCCAATTTTATCCATTCATTTCTCCCCATTCACTTTCAACCTGGTATCATTTCTACATTTAAAATTAAATTCCATTCACTGCCTCTCAAAACACAGTATACCATAATTGTGACATCCTCCCCACCTGTAGAGGTAGGAGCTTCCCAACCTCGGCAAGTTTGGTTCTCGTTCGATAACACTACTGTGCTAAGCA
>OLRA01003321.1_pt1 | contig 14295 bp, 10 predicted proteins | sample 1673011 | NCBI WGS metagenome assembly OLRA01 (sample SAMEA3136746, study PRJEB25190) | human gut metagenome | reverse complement strand
TCCAAAGTAACAGATTTTTATATTTAATCTGTCTACTTTAGAGGTATCATATCACAGTCTACACCATCGGTTTTCCTAAGTCCAGTTAGCCCTGAACAGTAACGCCTTTTACTAATTATAAATCAAAAATAGATCCGTCACAATGAAGATGTGTTTCACGTGGGAACGGCGCCTTATATGGATAAAGCTCAGCTGCCCCCTCAACCAGTTCTACTCCAATACCTGGTTTGTCACTGAAATGCATGAAACCATTTTCAACCTTTGGAGCTGGCTGCAGGACTACGCTCTGTGGCGGCTCCTGCTGTCCAAGTGGATACTCCAGAATTGCGAAGTTTGGCGCGCTGGCAGCAATCTGAAGGCTGGCAGCTGTACTTACTGTACTAAGCGGATTATGCGGTACAACCTCTACTCCAAAGGCTTCTGCCATTGCAGCAATCTTCATTGCACCGGTAATACCACCGCACACGCATACGTCCGGACGAACAAACTGAACCGCATCTCTCTTGATCAGCATCGCAAATTCCTGCGGAGTATGAAGTCTCTCTCCTGTTGCAATCGGAATATGAACCTTCTTTGCGACCTGCTCCATATCGTCAAAGTTATCAGGTTTTACCGGATCCTCATAAAAATATGGATGGTACTTTTCAATTCCTCTTGCAAGAGCAATTGCATCTGAGATACCACATCTACGGTGAATTTCAATACAAAGATCTACATCATCACCAACCGCCTCACGGTACTGACGCACATGATCGATTGCCTCTTCAATACGTCCTACATAAGACTGGAATGGAGAATTTTGGGAACGGTCATTTACATCCAGGAAAGGAGTCAGATGACCGATTGCAGTAAATCCATCCTTTTTCGCCTGCTTACAGCCTTCCACAAGCTCCTCAATATTCTCACCAAATACATGGTAATACACTCTTGCCTTATCACGGCATTTTCCGCCAAGCAGCTGATAAACCGGCACTCCATGATACTTTCCAGCGATATCCCACAAAGCAATATCAATTGCACTTAAAGCACCCATAATAGCAGCTCCGCGGAAATGGAACATACGATACATATAGTTCCATAAGAACTGAATGCGGCTTGCATCCTGTCCGATCAGGCATCTGCTGATTTCGTTAACTGCTGCATAACTTGTTTCCAGAAAGCCCCATGCACCAGACTCTCCAACGCCCTTGATTCCTTCATCCGTTTCAACTTCAACATAAAGAAAACGGTTTACAAGAATTGGTGTAACTTTCGTAATTTTCATAACGTACCTCCTGCTCTTATAGTTTATAAAATATTTCTGTCATGCTATTGTCACATTTTTACAGTTGCTGCTGTTTTCATTTTTTCCCGTGACATATTTGCAAAATGACATGCTACGCAATGACCTGGGCAAACCTCCTTCAATTCCGGAGCCTCCTTGAAACACTTCTCCTCTGCCATCCAACAGCGAGGTGCAAAACGACAGCCAGGCTTCGGATTAATAGGGCTTGGAACATCACCTTTTAATACAATACGGGAAATGGAATGCTCGGTTTCAACTTTTGGCACTGCTGAAAGCAGCGCAATTGAATATGGATGCAGCGTATTTCGGAAAATTTCTTCTGTTTCTGCAACTTCCACAATCTGACCAAGATACATGATCATAACTCTCTTTGAAATATGGCGAACAACACTCAAATCGTGAGATACGAATAAATATGCAATGTTATCTTCCTTCTGCAGATCCATAAGAAGATTGATAATTCGCGCCTGAATGGAAACATCCAATGCGGAAACCGGCTCGTCGCACACGATCAGCTCAGGCTTTAAGGACAGTGCCCGAGCAATTCCCACAACCTGACGCATACCGCCATCCAGTTCATGGGGATAATGATCCAGAAGACTCTTGGAAAATTCTACCCTGTCGCAAAGTGCTTCCACCTTTTTCCTTATTTCCTCTGCATTTCCCATTTTATGAATTTCATAAGGCTCTGCCAGAATCTTGGCAACCGTCTTTCTGGGGTTCAAGGAAGAAAAGGGATCCTGAAAAATCATCTGCATTTTTTTGCACAGTTCCAGGGACTCTGCACCCTTCGCATCATAAATATTCTTTCCATTAAATAACAATTCTCCGTCAGTAGGATCAAGAAGTCTCATTACCAGGTTTCCTACTGTACTTTTTCCACATCCACTCTCGCCAACCAACGCCAGTGTTTCACCGGGCATAATCTTGAAGCTTACCCCGTCAACGGCATGGAGTGTACCGGCTTTTTTGATCTGAAAATGCTTTTTCAGGCTCTTTGCCTCCACCAGCGGCTGTACATTTGTATTTTCTGTTTTATTCATGAGCACCCTCCGCATACAACCAACAGGCAACCATATGGTTTTCGTTTATTTGAATCATACCAGGAATTCTATCTTTACAATTTCCCCTGCAATGACTGCATCTTGGATGGAACGTACATCCAGAAGGAAGGTCCTGTGCATTCGCAACAAGTCCGGGAATTGCCGTAAGACGCTCTTTTCTCTCACCTTCTGTGGAAGGAAGAGCACCAAGAAGCCCCTGTGTATATGGATGCTTGGGATCGGAAAAAACTTCCTTCACAGTTCCGTACTCGATAATCCTTCCACCATACATAACTGCAACTTTCTGACATAACTCTGCAACAATTCCAAGGTTGTGTGTGATCATAATCGTTGCTGTGGAATATTCTGTACGGAGTTTTTTCATCAATTCCAAAATCTGAGCCTGAATTGTAACATCCAATGCTGTTGTTGGCTCATCCGCAATCAAAACCTCTGGATTTGAAATCAGCGCAGCTGCAATACCAACTCGCTGTCTCATACCACCACTAAACTGGTTTGGATAATCTTTTACACGAGAGCCGTGGATTCCAACCAATTCCAACATAAGCCGAGCATCTGTAAGTGCTTCCTTCTTTGACATATGCTTATGTAATCTGGAAACAACAGAGATTTGTTCTCCAACTGTAAAAACCGGATTTAATGCTGTCAATGGATTCTGAAAAACCATAGCAATTTTTCCGCCTCGCATATCCTCCAGCTCACTTTTTTTCATAGAAAATACAGACTTCCCGTGGAACTTAATATCTCCACCTGTAACCTTGGCTGCACTCTCTGGCAAAAGGTTCAGGATAGAAAGTGCTGTAGTAGTTTTTCCTGCTCCGGACTCTCCTACAAGACCAAGGGATTCCCCTTTGCAAAGTTTAAAGGAAACTCCGTTTAAAGCCTTTGCTGTGGCACGCTCGGATTTATATTCTACATTCAGGTCATTTATTTCAAGTATTACTTCGTTGTTATCCTGATTCTGTTTTGTTGTCACATTTTCGCTTTTTTTCATTGCTGCCTCCTGTCAGACTACTGTTCTCTTAGGATCCAGTACATCTCGCAATCCATCGCCCAGGAAATTAAATGCTACTGCTGTTATCATAAGCGCAATACCTGGTACAAGTGCCATCCACGGATAAACAGTAAGATAGTTTCTTCCTGATGCAATCATATGTCCCCATGAAGGTGCTGGAGGCAAAACTCCAAGTCCCAGGAATGCGAAGGTTGCCTGTGCCAGAATCAAACTTCCGATCTGCTGGCTTCCCTGAATGATAATGTTTGTTGTTACATTTGGGAAAATCTGACGGAAAATAATATGGTTGCTTTTTGCTCCCAGAATGCGGGACGCATTTACGAAATCCATTTTCGCAGCAACACGTACATTATTTCGCGTAACCTTACAGATTCGAACCCATCTGGTAAAACCAAGTACAAAGATCAGGTTCACCATATTGGAACCAAATAAGGAAAGTACAACAATACCAAGGATCAGCGTAGGTACTGCACTGATTACATCACAGGCACGCATAATAATGGTATCTACGATTCCTCCAAAGAAACCGGAAAGCAGTCCCAGCACCACACCTACTGTAATAGTAATTGCAGCCGCTGCAAAAGCAATAATAAATGTAGTTCTGGCACCATACAGCATTCTTGAAAATATGTCTCGTCCCATTTGGTCTGTTCCAAAAACATGTCCCTGAAGACCATGTGCAAAATATTCAGGCGGTAAAAACTTTTCCGGCAGGGAGTTTTTGATTGGATCATATTGAGCAAGTACCGGAGTGAGTAAAACAACTACGAGAATAAAAATACTGGTAATGGTACCAACCATAAAAAACGGATTTTTCCGCATTCGATTTAAAATAATTTTTCCATTCATGGCCGTTCTCCTTGCTTAATCTTCAAGTGAAATTCGAGGGTCAACAAATGAGTTGACAATATCTACCAGCAAGTTCATCAGTGCAAATACAACCGCCATAAACACCAGAACTGTCTGCACAATAGGATAATCTCGATTGCTAAGCGCGTTGTTCATCAGCTGACCAATACCTGGCAGGGCAAAAATAGTTTCTACAACTACAGATCCTGCAAGATAACCGGACATACCAATGGCAATCAGGGTAATAACCGGGCAGACAGCATTACGAAATGCGTATTTCCAGTTTACAACCCTTCTCTTTACACCACGTGCATAAGTAGCAGTAATATAGTCCTCGCCTAGCGCATCGATCATTCCTGAGCGGCCTACTCGGGTAATTTCAGCCGCCATAGGAAATCCCAGTGTAATTGCAGGGAGAATATACGCAATTACACCTTCCGAACCAATTGCTGGCAATAATTGTAATTTTACAGAAAATATATATACCAGTAAAACTGCCAGCCATACAGGTGACATAGACTGTCCTACCAGTGCGAAAAGCATGGCAAAGAAATCAGCTGGCTTCCCTCTGTTGGATCCGGCTATGATTCCAAGAGGAACACAGAGAATAACTGCAAAAAGTGTAATGCAAAGTGTAAGCTTCAACGTACATCCGATTCTTGATTTTATCAAGTCAAGAACTGGCATATTATAGGTGAAAGATGTTCCAAAATCACCTTTCAACATTCCGGAAATATACATCCAGTACTGCTCATACAAAGGCTTATTGAGTCCCAGCTTTTCTTCCATGGCTTTTACTTCCGCTTCGCTTGCGGTCTCTGGAAGCATTAACTCTGCCGGATTTCCTGGAGCGAGACGTACAAGTCCAAATGCAAGTATTGTTACTACAAAAATAACAATTAACGTCTGTCCTAATCTTTTTATAATATAATGAAGCACTTTTATCTCTCCTTTTCAGTAGCAGGAGAAATTATCTCCTGCTCGCATAAAGTTAAAGTCCCTGTGTCAGTTTTTCCCAGTCAACACCGTGATCTGTGCTGGTTGGATCATCTACATTATAGTCAACAAACTGCAGATAAATCTGGCTTCCTACAGCAAACTCAACACCAGTAATTCCATAATTCAGAGCTGCATGCTGAGTTGCATAATACATGCCAATCTGTGGTCCCCAAAGTTCTCTCATACGTGCCATTGCTTTGTGGAGATAATCCTCTCTCTCTTCTTTGTCAACAGTAACAGATGCAAGACGAATATCTTCCATAAGCTCATCATCTTTCAGATTATGACAATCCTGGTCGCTGTAAATACGGGACATCAGGTTTAATATTGGAGACGCATCAGCAAAGTTTGCAGGTGCCATGAAAATGTCATAGGTTCCACTCTTACGATACTGGTCAAGATCTGCATTCTCAAGAGTGTGTACAACACAATTAAAACCAACAGAGTTTGCATAATCAGCGATTGCAAGAAGCTGATCTTCGGACATATAAGTGGTAATGGAGCTGTAGATATCAATTTCACTTCCATCATATCCGCATTCCTGAAGTAACTCAGCTGCTCTTTCCGGATTGTATTCATAAGCAGGAAGGCTCTCATCATATCCCTCAAATCCGTCTGGGATAAACTGTGTCATAGTAGTACCGCCACCTAATACATACTGAGCAATATCATCAAAGTTGATAGATGACCAGAAAGCCTCTCTCATTCGCTCATCTGCAAATACGCTTCCTTCTCCACACTCAAACTGCAAATAGAAGAAAGATTTTTGTTCTGTATCAAATACATCAAATGTATCCGTCACACTATCAAACTGCGGAAGAAGGTCTGGCTTGATTCCACCAGATGGAATGTAACCCTGTGCACTTCCACTAATGCAGGCTGCAATTGCTGTTGTCTGCTCAGTTACAAAGGTAATCTGAAGTGTATCGTAATAGGAATCATAGTTTTTATTCCAATAATTCGGATTCTTTTTGAAGGTTGCGCTCTGATTATTGATATGTTCTGTAAGAATCCATGGACCTGTTCCGAAATATCCATTTTCTGTCTGATCCAGCCATAAATCATCACCACGCTCTGCATAAGCCTCATCTGGAATAATTGCTACATCTGTAAAGGAAATCAGGGAATTCGCATATGTGTAGCCTAAATCAACCTTTACCGTATAATCATCAACCTTCTCTACAGACTGGAGTAAATGATCTGGCCATACATTGTTGATTCTGGTCTTAATTGTAGGATCTTTATCGTTGTTGTCATAATCAAGAATTCTTTCAAATGTGGCTACTACATCGTCTGCATTCATTTCTTCGCCATTTGAGAAAGTAACTCCTTCTCTGATGTGGAAAGTCCATTCTGTTGCATCCTCATTATATTCATAGGACTCTGCCAACCATGGATAATAATTTCCCATTCCATCACTGATGATCAACGGTTCCAGAACAGCCTCAAAAACAGTTCTCTCACCAATTGGTCCCTGGGTAACATTAATTGGATCGTACAAAATCGGTGGTGTAGACATTATTAAGGAAAGGGTTTTACTCGGCAGATCATCGGCCTTTACGGGAGCCACACCCATAGCTGGAATTAAACATCCAGCAAGTAACAATGACATAACTCTCTTTTTCAGTTCAGCTTTTTTCATTTTTTTTCCTCCTTTTAATCGCGTGTTGTTCGTTGTCACTTGTCCTACATCTTGTAATTTGAATATTAATCTACTTTATACAATTTATCAATATTCCATATACGTTTCAAATGTGTTTCTCTGTTTTTGACATTTTACATTTAGTTGTTTTGTTTATATTGCACAATTATAATATTTTATTTTATCGTCTCTTGTCCTACATCTTTTCTTTACAATTATTCTCCGCAATGTTATAATCTAATCAATAATTTATAAAACAAGAAACGGAGTCTAAATTATATATGGATACTTTAACTGAATTTGCGAACCAGCGACTTGCATCTACCCAATCTATTTCCGATGAGCTTGCCAGTATTCTTGCAGCGAAAATTTATGCTGGAGATTATGTAGATAATTATGTTTTTCCTAATGAACTGGAACTGTGCAAGCAGCTTGGCATCGGCCGCAACTCTCTAAGAGAAGCCTATAAGATTTTAGAACAGAATGGCTTTGTTACGCGTACCAAGCGTGGGACCTTTGTAAACGACCGTGAAACTCTTTTGAAAAAAATGCCCCTTTCTCTCGCACTGCGTCTGGCTAATGATAAGGAGATGCTAGAGCACCGTATTGTGGTCGAAGGGGGAATTGTGGAATTCGCAGCGAAACGCGCTACAAAAGAAAATATTCAGAACATGAAAGAATCTATTGAGAAAATGGCCGAGAATGAGCACAATCCCAAAGAGCGTTTACACTATGATTACCTATTTCACTATGAAATAGCTAAAGCTGGTCATAACGATCTCTTCCTGGCTAGCATGGCTTCTGTGGAAACTTTTGTATTATCTGAAACACGCTTTGAACAAAACAAGCAACGTATTATAAACAATACAAAAAATGCAGTCAATTTCCATAAAAGCATTCTTGCTGCCATTGAAGCTGGTGATCCGGTCAAAGCCCGTGAAGCGATGTTGGCGCATCTTTGCAACTATCAGCTGTATTTCTCCGATTTGCATGCAGATGACCAGCAGCCTGTTGCACCTTCTGCATTTCAATTTTGAATTTTGTTTGACATACTAATCAAAAGCCCTATTTCTTATAAGACTTCTGTCAAGTAACCATATAAAACGCTTCGCGGCGAAGCAGTTACGCGCTTACCCTCGAGGCGTTAACCTCAATCTGACAGCCCTTCATTGCCTCCAGTGCCCGCTCATGACTCTCTGGCGGCACCCCTGTGCAACAGAGGGAATCTACTATGATCAGTACCTTCGGCAGAAAGGCTTTCATCAATTTCCCAACCATAGATACCGCGGATACAGTACTCTATAAGGAGCATTCTGCATATCAATTATATTTATAAATTTAGTCAAATTACTATTGACAAGTTTGCAATTATCTTGTATATTAATATCAGTAATAATTACTATTATTAAGAGAAAGGAGGAAGCAGATGGCCACATTGAAATATAGCCGCCAGAGAGAATCTATTAAGGAGTTTCTTACTGGCAGAACCGACCATCCCACCGCTGATTTTGTTTATGAGAATATGAAGCAGATTTATCCAAACATCAGCCTTGGAACTGTATACCGAAACCTCTCTCTTCTCGCTGATCTGGGTGAAATACAGAAGCTTTCCAGCTTTGGCGGAGCAGACCGATTCGATGCCCGCACCGCTCCCCATTGTCACTTTATGTGCACCCGCTGCGGCAGAGTGATGGATGTATTCAGCGAACATATTGATAAAAGTCTTGAGAGTATTGCAGCTGACTTTAAGGACGGTCAGATTTCCGATTATAAAGCAAGATTTTTCGGAATTTGCAAGGAATGCCTGAAGGAAGAGTCTCACTAATCAGTTGAATAAATTTTTCATTTTCTGATCATAGCTATTCTGTAGGGAATTACAGCCGCTCGACAAGTAATGGCCACAGCACCAAACTTTAAGTGAACATTCGATCCTGTTAGAAAAAAGTTTCAATAACTCTTGACAAGCAAGAAACAATATGTTACCATAAAACAGTAATGATTACTATTATTAAAAACTAAATAACATTTTATATAAGAAAAGGAGAATTTAATTATGGCTAAATGGGTATGTAGTGTATGTGGTTATGTTCATGAAGGTGACACAGCTCCGGAAGTATGTCCAATCTGCAAGGCTCCGGCTGAGAAATTTACGAAACAGGATGATGAAATGGCATGGGCAGCTGAGCATGTTGTAGGCGTTGCTAAAGGTGTCAGCGAAGACATCCTTGCTGATTTAAGAGCAAACTTCGAGGGCGAGTGCTCTGAGGTTGGTATGTATCTTGCTATGGCACGTGTTGCTCACAGAGAAGGATATCCAGAAGTTGGTATGTATTATGAGAAAGCTGCTTATGAAGAAGCAGAGCACGCAGCTAAATTCGCTGAGTTATTAGGTGAAGTTGTTACAGACAGCACCAAGAAGAACCTTGAGATGCGTGTAGCAGCTGAGAACGGCGCTACAGCTGGTAAGACTGATCTTGCGAAACGCGCTAAAGCAGCTAACCTTGACGCAATCCATGACACAGTTCATGAGATGGCAAGAGATGAGGCAAGACACGGAAAAGCATTCGCTGGTCTGCTTAAGAGATACTTCGGCTAATCTGAAAACCGCATAAAATAAGGATTTTTACGAGGGGGAATCACGAAAGTGGTTCCCTCTTTTTTGCAGATTTATGCCATTTTCAGTGTGGAAATCAGGTGTCCCTAACCCATTTTTCACTCTAAAAAAATCCCCAAATGTGTACTTAGAAAAAGTGTACTTTTTGCGCTGCTAAAACCAAAACAGGAACCCTCACCTAATGTATTAAGTGAACGTTCCTGTTTTTACTTTACTTAACTGTTACTGCCACTTTCGCAGATTTTCCGCTTTTCAGTTTTACGGTGAGAACTGCTTTTCCACGTTTCTTTCCGGTTATTTTGCCTTTTTTCGTTACTGTGACGATTTTTTTGTTGCTTGACTTCCAGGATTTAACGCTGTCTCCTTTACCATATGTTACTTTTATGGTAGTGGATTTCTTCACGTTAATGGTTACTGTTTTTCGAACCTTGATCGTTGCCGGAAGTTTTGCAATTGTCTGTTTTATTGTTTTCTTGCAGACAGAACATTTTCCGGTCTTTTGTCCTGCTTTCAAAACGGTGGCTTTCTTAGTTACTTTCCATTTTTTCACATTATGTGTCGGGGCAATCTCAGTTTGCTGACGTATGATTGTTCCGCATACGCAACACTTTGTGCCATCCGTTTTTTCTGCTTCTGTACAGGTTGCCGGAGTTCCTTTGACTATAACTTCTGCATGACCGGTCACAGGAAGTTCATACTGCTCTTTCAGCACTAAACCGCATACAGAGCAATGTTTTCCTTCCGTTTTTCCAGCAGTGGTACAGGTGGTTTCTATAGCCTTATCTGTTACCTCTTTGTGACCGATTGCAGGGATTTCTTTCTGTTCTTTCAGAATAGCTCCGCAGACCGCACAGTGGCTTCCTTCCGTCTTTCCGGCAGTGGTACAGGTAGCTTCTACGGCTTCATCTTTTGCTTCCTTGTGGCCAAGAGCCGGGATTTCTTTCCGCTCTTTCAGGATTGCTCCACAGATCTCGCAATGGCTTCCTTCCGTCTTTCCAGCGGTCGTGCAAGTGGCCTCTACGGCTTCATCTTTCACCTCTTTGTGACCGAACGCCGGAATTTCTTCCTGCTCTTTCAGTACTTTTCCGCAGTTCGTGCAATGGCTTCCAGCTGTCTTTCCGCTGGTAATGCAGGTGGCCTCTACGGCTTCATCTTCCACTTCTTTGTGGCCATACGCTGGGATTTCTTCCTGTTTTTCCAGGACTTTTCCGCAAATCGCGCAATGGCTTCCTTCCGTCTTTCCAGCAATCGTACAGGTGGCATTTACGGCTTCATCCTTTACTTCGCTATGGTCAAGCATTGGAATTTCTTCCTGCTCTTTCAGCACTTCCCCACAGGTCGCGCAATGACTTCCTTCCGTCTTTCCGGCTGTCGTGCATGTTGCTTCTACGGCTTCATCTTTTACTTCTTTGTGTCCGAGCGCTGGGATTTCTTCCTGTTCTTTCAGAACAGCTCCACAAGTCGTGCAATGGCTTCCTTCCGTCTTTCCACTGGTTGTACATGTTGCTTTTACCGCTTCATCTTTTTCTTTTTTATGACCGAGTGCTGGGATTTCTTTCTGCTCTTTCAAGATAGCTCCGCAGGTCTTACAATGGCTTCCTTCGGTTTTTCCGGCTGTCGTGCACGTTGCTTCTATCGCTTCATCTACCACCTCTTTGTGGTCTGTCGCTGGGATTTCTTCCTGCTCTTTCAGGATAGCTCCGCAGGTCTCACAATGGCTTCCTTCGGTTTTTCCGGCTGTCGTACATGTTGCTTCTACGGCTTCATCTTTCACTTCTTTGTGACCCAGTGCTGGGATTTCTTCCTGCTCTTTCAGAACGGCTCCACAAGTCGTGCAATGGCTTCCTTCCGTCTTTCCCGCTATCGTGCATGTTGCTTCTACGGCTTCATCTTTTACTTCTTTGTGACTAAGCGCCGGGACTTCTTCCTGCTCTTTCAAGATAGCTCCGCAGGTCTCACAATGGCTTCCTTCGGTTTTTCCAGCTGTCGTGCATGTTGCTTCTACGGCTTCATCTTTTACTTCTTTGTGGCCTGTCGCTGGGATTTCTTCCTGCTCTTTCAGAACGGCTCCGCAGGCTGCACAATGGCTTCCTTCCGTCTTTCCTACAGTCGTGCACGTTGCTTCTACAGCTTCATCTTTCACTTCACTGTGGCCTGTTGCTGGGATTTCCTTCTGTTTTACCAGCACTTCATTACAAACAGAACAATGGCTTCCTTCCGTCTTTCCCGCTGTTGTACAGGTGGCTTCTACAGCTTCATCTTTCACTTCACTGTGGCCTGTTGCTGGCACATCTTTCTGTGCCACCAGCACTTCATTACAGACAGAGCAATGACTTCCCTCGGTCTTTCCTACAGTCGTGCAGGTGGCTTCTACAGCTTCATCCTTCACTTCCTGATGTCCTGTTGCCGGGATTTCCTTCTGCTCTACCAGCACTTTATTACAGATAGAGCAATGGCTTCCCTTCGTCTTTCCCTTCTCCGTACAGCTTGCAACTACCGCCTCATCCACAATCGGATTGTGATTTTCCAAATCTGTGGTAACGGTCTTACGCCCAAGCACTTCATTACAAACAGTACAACGAACTACTTCGTCATAACTTCCATGAGCGATACAGGTTCCTGCAACTTCATTTTCTTTAACTGCCTCCCCTGCAGTATGCTCTAATTTCTCAACCACAGTTCCGCTCTTTATAACAGCGCTGCATGTGCTGCACACCAGATCGCCGGTATAGCCATCAGCAGAGCAAGTAGCTAATTTTTTATTAATAGTTTTCTTTGCATAACCAGACGAACATCTGCCGCCATAATGAACAACAGGATTTGGCCACGTCCTTGCTGATGCTTTATTTACAATATCTGTCCACTGGCCTGAGGTTCCTGAAAAGAAAATATCAGTCATACCAGTGCAATATCCAAAAGTAGTATCTTCAAGTTCAATTGCCGAATTTTTTATCGTCACTTCACGCAGCTTTTCACATTCATAAAAGCAATATATGTCCACTTTTTTAACCGTTGACGGTATGGTGATTGACGTTATCTTTGACTTACTAAACGCTGCATTTCCTATCTCTGTAACAGATTTTCCTATGGTGATGGTTTCCATATCCGGGAAGAAATAGAATGCACTTCTTCCAATTTTTGTCACGGATCCGCCGACAATAACGCCTTTCATCTGATCCCGTAAATTCAACCAGGGCTGATTATCAGGCTCATAATCATACATACAGCCACTTCCTGCAATCGTCAACACATAGTTCTGATCCAGGTACCAGTACGCACTATCACCGCATTTTCCGCTGGCAACAACGGCATAATGTTTTGTCGCATTTTTTAAATATGGATTAACACTGTAATCGACAGATATATTTCCCCATTCAGCTTCCGTTCCGCTATATACAACATCTTTCAGATTGCGGCTAATAAACGCTCTGTCACCGATAAAATTCAATGTACGTGGCAGCTCTATTACGTAAATCTCAGACTCATAAAATGCAGATTCACCAATGCTGGTTACACCTTCCAGAATATTTATATATTTCAAACCAGAATAGCCAAAAGCATTCTTGCCTATACTTTTCAGAGATGTAGGAAGTGATATTTGGGCTAATTCTGAACACCGGTAAAATGCACTGTCCGAAATTTCTGTCACACCTTCCGGAATAACAATTTCTGTTAATTTCGAATAAGCAAAAGCGCTTTCACCTATCACTTTGCAGCCATCCGGGACTGTATAACTTCCAGTACCTCCTGCTGGATACACAAGCAAAACGGTCTTATCTTTATTAAACAAAGCACCTTTATAAGATGTAAAATTCTGATTATACTGATCCAGACTGATACTTCTTAAATCTTTACATCCATAAAATACAGACCCACCTATTTCTGTAACAGTGGAAGGCAAAGAAATCGTCCACAAACTCGCACAGTCGCTAAATGCATATTCCCCGATTTTTACAACACCATTTGGAACCCAAATTTTCGTTAGTGAAGAATTCCCCCAAAACGCATTTCCCTTAATTTCTCTCACAGTTTCAGGAATTTCAATATCTGTCAGGCCTGCACCAAAAAAAGCACTAACTCCTATCGTTTCAACCTTTCCCGGAATTATAACTGTGCTCAGCTTAGTACAATATGCAAAAGTCCGGTACGGAATCTCTGTCAGATTTTCAGATAACGTCACAGAAGTGAGGTTTCTGCATTCTTCAAACACAGACTCTCCCATGATTAAAACAGAATTTGGAATTGTAATAGTTTCCAATGATGAACACTTGCAAAATGCTCCACCCCTGATTTCTGTTATGGAATCTGGTAAATTGATTTTCTTCAGACTCTGGCAATTCGAAAAGGCAGTATAATCAATAAACGTCACAGAATCTGGAATAACAACTTCTTCCAGACTTCTTAAATTTGAAAAAGCATTTTGGGCAATAGAAGTAAAACCGTCTTCAATTACCACCTTTTTTATACGTCCATATGTGTCAAGGAGATATCGATTTGATACAGCGCACATTTGCTTCGGGGTAAAACGAAGTTCCCCATCTTTATTTAATTCCCAACTGCAAAACTTATCTTCTCCTCTGGCATATCCAAGACTTGCATAAGATGCATTTATATTACTTGCCAAATTCGCCAGCGTCAAAGTTTTTCTACTGCTTTTATAATATATAGAAGCGTCATCGTATCCGCATATTGTCTTTACAGAACAGTTGGAAAAAGAATTTCCTGTCGCATACATCTGGGACGAACCCAGGAACGTAACCTTTGACAGTGCACTAGAGCGTGTTTGAAAAACATTCTAAGTTGTTTATTTTAACCAAATTAATATTG
>OLRA01003304.1_pt1 | contig 14365 bp, 7 predicted proteins | sample 1673011 | NCBI WGS metagenome assembly OLRA01 (sample SAMEA3136746, study PRJEB25190) | human gut metagenome | reverse complement strand
GATCGGTTTCATTTCGCATTCCTGTGCGATTTCAATGTCTGTTTTGTATCCCATAGTTATTTCTCCTTTCTTCTGACCGGACGTCTGCCCCCGAAACGGAACAAAAAGTGAAGAATGTATCTGTTCCGTAAATAAAAAAACGCAGCAAATGTAATCATGTTCTACATTGCTGCCCAGACGGTCGGCCAATATGAATCCTGGTTTCCTGTGGTTCCTCCACATATCCGTCAGTAGCCAGGATCTTCTTTTTCAGACTTCTTTTAAAGAATAGCATAAATTAGCAAAAAAGTCAAGAATTACGAGGAAAAAACAATCTCTTTTTGTGGATTTTCACTTGATATTTATGAGGAAGAAAGTTATACTTATACGGTAACATAATTGTTACTGTTCACTGATACTATCTTGCGAGGTGTTTTTTTGTGAGCGAAGGTCACAGAAAACCCGAGACATACCTCACGAATTTATGCGATTAGTATGAATTCTGTGCATCGCAAAGTGTGTAATGGTGAGATACCTTGAAAAACAAACGTGATCACTATTAATAAAGAAGAAAGCCGGTGATATTTGTGGAACAGGCAATCAGGGAGGAGATATTTTCCGGATTCTGCAGGACGTATAATCAGGCACAGACAGTGACCTGTGAGTTCACAGAGACGGAAGAAGGACTCGAACTGACCGAAGTGGACTGTGGATATAGACGGTGCATCCATCGGGGCAGCTGTGAAGTGGCCAGGCAGATCCGTCAGATGGAAGAGGATCACAAAAAGGAGTAAAGGGGAAACAAATGGTAAAACTGAATAAGAAAATCAGGAGATATCTGGCTCTGGTTCTATGCCTCAGTATCTTGCTTGTACCTGTAGAGGGTTATACGGCGAAGAATAATCAGAGCACAAACCAGCGGGTGAAAACCACAACGACAGCAGCAGGCTGGGTGTCCAGCGGCGGCCGATGGTGGTATCGAAATGCAGATGGGAGTTATCCGAAGAGTACCTGGAAACTGATCAACGGTTCATGGTATTACTTTGAATCTGATGGATGGATGGCGACTGGCTGGAAAAAACTGGGCGGCGAATGGTATTATCTTACATCCAGTGGAGCGATGGCTACCGGATGGGTGAAACTGAATGGGAAATATTATTTCATGAACGGTTCCGGTGAGATGCAGCATGATACCTGGGTGGATAATGGTGCCTACTACGTGAACAGCGATGGTGTCTGGGTGGAAGGAAAGACTTCCCAGAACAGAGCAGAAAGCAGTCGGACAGATTCCGCAGCAGGCTGGGTGTCCGGTGGCGGCCGATGGTGGTATCGGGAAGCCGATGGTTCCTATCCGAGAAACAGTTGGAAAGTAATCAATGGTTCCTGGTATTATTTTGACGGCAGTGGCTGGATGGTAACCGGCTGGCTAAAACGCGCAAGCGGCTGGTATTATCTGGAACCGGGCAACGGTAACATGGTAACCGGCTGGAGAAAAATCGGCGGAACCTGGTATTATCTGAATCCGGGAAATGGCGATATGGCGCAGGGCTGGAAAAAGATTGGGAATGTCTGGTATTATCTGGAGCCGGGAAATGGTGGCATGGCAACGGGCTGGAGAAAAATCGGAAGTACCTGGTATTATCTGAATCCGGGAAATGGCGATATGGCAACGGGCTGGACAACCATTGGAGGAACCCGATATTACATGAATCAGGATGGAGCCATGGTAGAAGGCTGGTCACAGCAAAATGGAACCTGGTATTACCTGAAACCGGGCAGCGGAAACATCGCGACCGGATGGTTAAAACTGGGTGCAACCTGGTATTATCTAGCGAGTGACGGAAAGATGCTGACAGGTTTCCAGAACATCGGCGGATCCAAGTATTATCTGAATACAGGCAGTGGAGCCATGGCAGTAGGCTGGCTGCAACTGGGCAGTGACTGGTATTATATGAACGGCAGCGGTGCCATGCTGACAGGCTGGCAGAAAATCGGAAGTACCTGGTATTATCTGAATCCGACGACCGGTAAGATGGCAACAGGCTGGACAAGCGTTGGTGGAAGTAAATATTATATGAACGGCAGCGGTGCCATGCTGACGGACTGGCAGAATATTGACGGTTCAGAGTATTATTTTTACAGCAGTGGAGCCATGGCGGTAAGTACAGTCATCGGCGGTGTTGAAATCGGAGCAGATGGAAAAGCATCGAGAACAGAAAGTCAGGCGATTGGGACTCTGACCAAGTTCTTGAAAACAATGATTCAGCCGGTAGGTAACACCCTGTATGTATGGGGTGGCGGTCATGACGCCTGGACAGACGGAGACGGACTGCGTATCGGTATGAACCCGAAGTGGAAACAGTTCTATAACCAGCAGGGAGCTTCGTATAATTATACGAAACATCGATATGAGTATCAGAATGGTCTGGACTGTTCCGGTCTGGTCAGCTGGGCTGTCTACAATACATATAATACGAAATCAAACCAGAAAGAAACGGCATACAGTTCAACATCTACCGGATTTCCGGCTTATCTGACCAACAAAGGTTTTGGATCGCACGGAAAAGTTTCCGGTGGAACATTTACACCTGGTGATGTGGTAAGTATGACCGGTCATGTGTGGGTTGTTCTTGGCATGTGTTCGGATGGAAGTCTGGTGATCGTTCATGCGACACCACCGGTAGTTCAGATCAGCGGTACGGTCAATACAGCAGGAAGCACGAACAGTGAGGCTGTAAAACTGGCAAAGGCATATATGAAGAAATATTATTCAGATGCAGCCGGCAAATATAATCTGTGTATCGCAAGTAAAGCATATGTGAATAACGTAGACCGTTTCCATTGGTCCTCCAGTAGTATGAGAGATCCGGATGGACTGCGTAATATGACGGCAGCACAGGTACTTGAAAAATTGATTGGACCGCAATAAGAAAAATGCAAAGAAAAACACCATTTTGTAAAATGGTGTTTTTTCATTACTGTTCACTGGTAATATCCCGCGAGGCGTTTTTTGTGAGCGAAGGTCACAGAAAACCCGAGATATATCGCGCGAATTTATGCGAGCAGTATAAATTCTGTGCATCGCGCAGCGTGTTGCTGGGCACGGAGTGGACAGTAACGTTTTTTCTTTGCATCTGGTGAAAGAGTTTAGCATAGAGGGGTTGCAGGAAAAATGGTTTTGTGTTAATATGTTAAGGAATGTAAAGAGAATGTTTCGTAAATATTACAAGAATATATAACACAATGCAAAACAATAAAAGGAGAAATGTATGAAAAAAAGAATCCTTTGTTTAACATTAGGATTAATGCTGACAATTTCACAGGCAGTACCTGCCGGTGCTGCATCCAGAAAAGATCAGTTAAAACAGGATAAGGCAGCAGCACAGAGTCAGCTTGCAGCACAGGAGTCTAAAATCAATAATCTGGAAGACCAGAAACAGACACTTTCTGCTGAGATCGATCAGTTGGATTCTGATCTGGTAAATATTATGGTTGAGATTGAGATTCTGGATGGTGAGTTATCCGATAAAGAAGCGCAGATCGAGCAGACCAAAGCAGATCTGGCAGTGGCAGAAGAAAATAAACAGAAACAGTATGAAGCCATGAAGAAGAGAATCCAGTATCTGTATGAAAAGGGTGGAGATGATGCATGGGCACAGATGCTGTTCCAGGCATCGGACTTTACCAGTCTTCTGAACCAGGCAGAATATGTACAGCAGATGTATGACAGTGACAGAAACAGTCTGGAAGAGTTCAAAGAGACTGTACAGCAGGTAAAAGACCTTGGGGATCAGCTGGACAGTGAGAAAGCAGAACTGGAAGAGATGAACCAGGAGTATCAGAATCGTCAGGCGAGTATGCAGACTCAGCTGCAAGAAAAGAAAGCAACTTCCAGTGATTATGATGCACAGATCGCACAGGCTCAGAGCCAGGCTGCACAGTACACGGAACTGATTCGCCAGCAGAATGCTGAGATTCAGAAAATTGAAGAAGAAGAGAAAAAAGCAGCGGAAGAGGCAGCAAGAAAAGCGGCCGAGGAAGCAGCTAAGAAGGCAGCAGCAGAAGAAGCTGCAAAGAAAGCACAGGAAGAAGCAAACAAAAAAGCAGCAGATGAGGCAGCTAAGAAAGCAGCAGCAGAAGCAAGCAAGAAATCTTCCTCTACTTCCGGCAGTAATACAGCTGCAAGTTCCGGTTCTTCCACAAGCAGTAAAAACAATACATCAGGCAGCAGCTCAAGTGCAGCAACATCCAAGGACAACGGAAGTTCTTCTTCCAGTTCATCAGGAAGCTCAGGCAGCAGCGTATCATATAACCCGACAGGACAGTCCGTTGTTAATTACGCATGCCAGTTTGTTGGCAATCCTTATGTATGGGGTGGTACAAGCCTGACAAACGGTGCTGACTGTTCCGGATTTATCATGAGTATATATGCAAAGTTTGGTGTATCCCTTCCGCATTCCTCTGGAGCAATGGCAGGCTGTGGTCGTGCAGTTTCCTACTCTGAGGCAATGCCTGGAGATATTATCTGCTACGCAGGTCATGTAGCGATCTACATGGGCGGTGGACAGATCGTACATGCAAGTAACGCAAAAGACGGTATTAAGATCAGCGGAAACGCTGCGTACAGACCGATCGTTGCAGTTCGTCGTGTGCTGTAATCAGAACAATAGTAACAATTATGAGAGTCATATCTGAAAAAGATATGGCTCTTTTTTTGTTCAATAATCTATTCCGCTTTAACGTGGCATTTTATTGTAGTTCCGAATTTGACAAAATAAATGATGGAATCAACACAAAAGAACGAGCCGATAAAAAAACGAATCGTTATAATTAGAACAAAAGAGACTGAGACAGTCTGTATGCAGACGGAACAGGCTACATTGCCGGAAGGAGGTAGATAATGAAGAATCGAAAAAAACAGCTTATGAAGATCGGAGCTGTCATAGCGGTGATTGCAGTTGCAGGAATTGCCGGCGGAGCCGTCATATACAAGTGTGCCAATCGATTCGATCTGACTGTAGCCGGTGATCCGATCAGTAAGGAAGAGTATGTGAACTGCATGAATTCCGTGGAATATGATACAAAGATGCAGATCCAACAGGATTATGATGCCGTATACGGAACGGATTTCTGGGAAAAGCAATACGACGGACAATACGGCTATGAGATCCTCACCCGGAATACAGTAGAACAGTTAAAATACATCCATGCAGTATATGATCTTGCCGAAGAAAACGGAGATGTAGCAGACAGCAGCTATGAGGCTCTGGAAAAACGCTGGAAGGATGGTAATGCGGAGAGAGGCGAGAAAGTAAAAAAAGGCGAAGTGATCTACGGACTGAAAGAGTATACCTTTCAGCTGTATCTGGACTATGAGCTCAGTACTCTGAAAGAAAAATACTGTAACGATACATCCCGGGAGGGAATGCAACTGACGGAAGACGAGGTTCTTCAGCACTACCAGAGTCGCGACTGGATATTTGGAGACAGCGAAGAAAATGCTGACCTGGAGACAGCAAGAATAGCAGTCGAAAGAGAACTGCGTGAACAAAAATACGACGATATGATCACGCAGCGTGAAAACGGTTCTCAGGTGGAAGGAAATATGAAAGATGTGAACCGATACACCTTGAAGAATATACAATAACGGAAGGAGAAAAGGTATGAAGAAAAGATGGATGAGCGGTACGTTAGCACTTCTGCTTGCAGGAACAACAGTCGCATCAATGATGCCTGCAGTATCTGTTAAGGCTGAGGGAAATACCGCAAATAGAACAACATATTATGTTGATTCCAAGAGGGGAAATGATAGCAATGAAGGAACATCAGAAGGCAAGGCGTTCCGGACACTTGACAAAGTAAATACACTTGACCTTGAGCCGGGAGATACAGTTCTTCTGAAAAAGGAATCTGTGTTTGAGGATCAGGCTCTTAAGTTTACAAAAGAGGACAGCGGTACTGCAGAAGCACCGGTAAAAATATCTACTTATGGCGAGGGAAGCAGACCGCAGATCAATACAAACGGTCATGGAAAGTGGGATCTGAATTATGGTACTCCGCTGGATAACCAGAACCATAAATGGAAAGGTACTGTATCTTCCAGTATTTTAATTGAAGATGCTGAATACCTTGAAATCGAAGGTCTTGAGCTGACAAACAACAGAAACAGTGCAACCGATACCGAAAAAGATAAAGCGTATAATGATGCATACGCAATGGATCGAACCGGTGTTGCCGGAGTTGCAAAAGACAATGGAACTGTAGATCATATCGTATTAAATGATCTTTATATTCATAACGTAACAGGTAACGTTTATAACAAACACATGACAAATGGTGGTATCTATTTCATCGTTGCAAAACCAACGAATGAAGGCGAAACCGGAATCGCAAGATACAATGATATCCAGATTAGAAACTGTTCTCTGGATACTGTAAACCGTTGGGGAATTGCAGTCGGATATACATATCAGTGGAGACAGTTCACAACAGGTGCATTATCAGATGCAACAATGGCAAAATATGCTTCATCTAATGTTGTGATCGAGAACAACTATCTGAATCATGTAGGTGGAGATGCCATCACAACCATGTATCTGGACAGACCACTGGTTCAGTATAATGTGTCAGAGAACGCGGCAGAGCAGATCAATTACAAAGACTATTCAAAGAATCAGCCAAGTCTGAATGAAAATGGTGATGTAAACGGTACACAGAACGTTGGAGCAGGACGTGTGGCAGCAGGTATCTGGCCATGGAAATGTAAAAATGCAATCTTCCAGTACAATGAGTGCTTCAGAACATTAAATGCTTCCAATGGTAATGGCGACGGACAGCCTTGGGATGCTGACTATGGTGATGGAACAAACTATCAGTACAATTACAGTCATGGCAATACAGCAAGTACCATCATGTTCTGTGGTCCGGAGTCCATCAACAATACATTCCGCTACAATATCAGTCAGTATGAAGATATGGGACCTCTGGATCCGGCCGGAAACACTGGAAACTGCCAGGTTTATAACAATACATTCTTTATCAAAGAAGGTCTTGATACAATCTGGAGTACAGTTCACCGGAATAATGGTCCGGTAGATATGGAAAATAATATTTTCTATTTTGCAAGTAAAACACCAGTTAAAGTAAGAGATTGGAATCCTGAAAATGCAGGGAATAAGACTTACAGCAATAATTTATATTACAATATAACGAACCTTCCGAACGATGCAGCTGCTGTAAAAGTAGACGCAAACACAAACACAAAAGTACTTGTTGATCCAGGTTCCGGTCCGAGTGCAGTAGCAGAAGACAATAGTGCAAGAAGACATGAAGATCCAACCGCTACAACAGTATTTGATGGATACAAACTTGCAGCAAACTCTCCGGCAATCAACGCTGGTAAAGTCGTAGTCGACAGAAACGGTTATACCATTGATCACGACTTCTTCGGTCACAAGATCACAGCAGTACCGGAGATCGGAGCAGCGGAAAGTGATGCAGTAGCAGCACTTGTACTGAGATCCAATGTGTATACTGTTTCCGGAACAAACGTAAGTGACCTTCCGAAAAATACAACAGTAGAAGACTTCCTTAAAAACGTTATCATCGATGCAGGTGTTACCGTTACGATCAAAGAGGGTGAGAAGGAACTTACTGCAACAGATATCGTAAAAGGAGGAGCAACAATCACCCTTTCTTACGAAGGAATGAAAAGTGTAACTTATACAGTTGTTGCAAGTTCGGATAAAGAATTAAAAGATTGTTACTATGAAGTAAAAGGAACAACCATGAGCGTTCCTTATACAGACAAAAATCCGGCTACCGTAAAAGAAGTGAAAGCAAATATCACAGTAGCAGACACAGCAACGGTTTCTGTATTAAACGGTGCAAACGAACTGGCAGATACAGATAACGTAACAGCAGGAATGATTCTTCGTATCGCTGCTGAAAACGGAGATACAAACGATTATATAATCGCTCAGAAAAATACATATAACTGGACTTTAGATTATATAAATGGACAGCAGGGAAATGTCTGGTTCGGCCAGATAAAGGACGGATCCGGTGACTGGGCGAATATGACAGCAGTCGATAAAGATGGATGGCCAAACTGGGCTACTCATACATATTATGGTCCTGGTATTGATGCACCACAGGGAACAATTACAACAACAAATCCATCTGTTCACGGTTTACTTTCTGCACCGCCAAGCACAGATATCTCTACTGCAATGGCATATCGAGTACCGAAGAGCGGAACCGTTACGTTCAATGTAAAAGATGACGAGCCATATCTTCGTCAACCTGGAAATACAAGAGGAACTGTTACCTTAGGTCTCTTTGTGAATGGCACAGAGAAGAAGAGTGTAACGCTTGTAAATAGTAAAGAGAAAGTGGGAGAGTGGGAAAAACCGGTAGAGCTTGAAGTAACTCAGGGTGACATCATCCGTGTAGTAGCAAAATGTAACGAAAACCCAACCAAACCATCTGCTCATATTACACCGATTATTACTTACGTAGATAAAGCTGCAGCAGATACAGAAGCACCGACAGCACCAACAGAGGTAACAGCAACAGATATTACAACAACAACAGCAAAAGTTACCTGGACAGCATCTACAGATAATGTAGGCGTGGCAGGATACAATGTATACGTAAATGATTCTGAAACTCCTGTAAACGGCGAGACACTTGTAACAGGAACAGAATATGCACTGGAAAGTCTTACAGCAGGAACAGAATATAAAGTAACTGTAAAAGCAGTTGATGCAGCCGGCAATGTTTCAGATGGTGCTGCACATACATTTACAACAAATAACGCAGCAGATACAGAAGCACCATCAGCGCCAACAAATGTAGTAGTAACAGATGTTACAACAACAACAGCAAAAGTTACCTGGAGCGAAGCAAAAGACAATGTAGGAGTAGTTGGATATAACGTATACTTAAATGAAGCAAAAGTAAATGAAACACTTATAACAACTACCGAATATGATTTAACTGCTCTTACAGAAGAGACAAATTATTCAGTAAAAGTAACTGCGGTGGATGCAGCAGAAAATGAATCGGGGAGATCTGAAGCAGCTACATTTACAACACCAAAAACACAGGATACCGAAGCACCATCTGTACCGGCAGGTGTAACAGCATCAGACGTGACACAGACAGGAGCAAAGATTACCTGGACAGCATCTGCAGATAATGTAGGAGTAGCCGGATATAATGTATATGTAGATGAAACAAAAGTAAATACGGACAAGCTGGTGGAAGGTTTGGAACTTGAACTGACAGGCCTTACTCCGGAGACAGAATACACAGTAACCGTAAGTGCAGTGGATGCAGCTGGAAATGAATCAGGAAGATCTGCAGCCTTCACATTTACAACACTTAAAAACGAGGAACCTGCCCCGGAAAAACCATCCGCTCCTACTAATGTAAAAGTATCTGAAATTACTCATACCACAGCAATCGTTACCTGGGAACCGGCTGCAGAAAGAGCGATGGCACCTGGATACAATGTATATCTGGATGATAAAAAACAGAATGAATTGCCTATAGAAGGAACAGAGTACAAGTTGACTGGCCTTAAGGTAGGAACCAGATACAATGTAGCCGTAACAGTAGTAGATGTAGATGGAATAGAATCTGACAGAACAGAAGAAGTAGAAGATACATTTATAACAAAGGCAGATAAAGAAAAACTGCAGGAAACTACAAAAGATGCAGACAAAGCTCTGGAGAACAAGGATAAATACACAGAGGAATCTCTGAAAAATCTGGAGGAAGTCTACAAGAAGTATCAGGAAGTACTGAATGGTGACAATGTAACTCAGGAAGAAGTAGAGGAAGCGAATAAAGCTATCGAAGAAGCTTTCAAGAATCTGGTAGCAAAAGACGATGGTAAGAAGGATCCGACTCCTACCCCAGGACCGGCAGCCCCAACACCGACTACAACGCCAGACCCGACTACAACCCCAACCCCAACTACAACACCAACTACAACCCCAACCCCGAGCACCACACCGCAGCCAGGCGCAAAACCTGCAGCAACTTCCGGAAATACCAACACAGGAAGCACAAATGCAGGTGGAACAACCACAGGCAGCACATCTACAGCCAGAGCTGCAAAAACAGGTGATACAGCCAATGCAGCAGCCTGGTTATTTACCCTGGCAGCATCTGCGGTTGCAGGAACTGTTGTTGTAAAACGTAAAAGAGAGGATTAAGAATGTCCCACTCTTGAAGGATAAAAATAAGTAATTAAAACAGACAGGAATCAGAAAACACTGATTCCTGTCTGTAACATCCAACAAAAAGGAGAAAAAAATGAGGAAAAAGACCCTTTCAGCATTTCTGGGATTGGTTCTTGGCGCTTCTACCATATTAGGCTCTGTCGGTGCAAACCCTGTACCGGTATCCGCAGGAACGGATGGAATAACCGACAGCGAATGCACAACCACTGGAACTGCAGAACCGGCATCGGACGAAGTTGTACCGGACGCGAATCAGTACAAATATCAGAAGGATGAACTGGCAGCATTCTGTCACTTCGGACCGAATACATTTAATGAAATTGAGTGGGGAGAACATTACGGAAACAAAGCACCGAACGAAATCTTTACATTGAAAGATAACTTTGATGCAGACACACTGGTAAGCACATTAAAGAATGCAGGATTTAAGAAAATTATTGTAACAGCAAAACATCACGATGGTTTCTGTATCTGGCCGAGTGCATATACAGACTATGATGCAGAGGCAGCAGGGTATAAAGGAGATATTCTTGAGGAGATATCTACTGCGTGTACAAACTATAATATGGACATGGGACTTTACCTGTCTCCATGGGATATTCATGAGCCATCTTACGGATATTATGATGCCAATGGAAAACCGACAAGCAAGGAAAATGACGTAAAAGATTATAATGAATATTATAACAATCAGTTAGAAGAAATTCTTGGAAATCCCAAGTACGGCAATAACGGACATTTTGTTGAAGTATGGATGGATGGAGCCAAAGGAAGCGGTGCCAATGCACAGGACTATGAGTTTACAAAATGGTTTGATACAATCCAGAAACACCAGGGAAAACAGGCAGACAAGGATGCTGACTGTATGTTATTCGGAGCTCAGGCATATACAACCGTTCGCTGGATCGGAAATGAAGACGGTGTGGCTTTTGAGGATACCTGGGCAAAGTCAAATGTCAATTATGACAATAATACTATTGATAGCAATGGAAGTACACCTTATTCCAAAGGATATGAAAATGGTAATAAATGGACAGTTCCGGAGTGTGACGGACGTATTACATCCGGATGGTTCTGGGGAACAAATAAATGTACTCCGAAGACAGTTGCCCAGCTTGCTAACATGTATTTTGATTCTGTAGGACATAATGCAACTATGCTTCTGAATGTACCGCCAAACAACAAAGGTACAGTAGATCAGCCGATCCTGAATAGAATAACAGAATTCGGTCAGAATGTGGAAGAGTCTTTCAGAACCAATCTGGCAAAAGCAGAAGGAACCACAATTGTAGCATCTGATGTTCGTGGAAAAGATGCTGCATTCAAACCGGGAAATGTAGTAGATGGAAATGATGCCACATACTGGACAACAAATGATGGTACAACAAGCGGAAGTCTGACCATTAAATGGAATACAGCGAAGAAGTTTGATGTGGTTTCATTCGAAGAAGCAATTCAGAAAGGACAGCACATCAACAGTTATAAAGTTGAGTACAAAGCATCTGACGATGCACAGTGGCAGACACTGAAAAGTGGAGTAACTGTTGGTGCAAAGAGACTGGTTAGAACTGCACCGGTAGCAGCAACTCAGGTTAAGATCACAGTAGGAACAACCGATGGAAAAGTTCCGATGTTAAGTGAAGTTGGTGTATACAAAGCAAGCGAAGGATTCCAGCTGGCAGGAGCAGCGCCGGAAGGTATGGTAACAACCAGCGTTAATGATAATAGTTTTACATTCAGCACAGGTTGGAATCCACAGACAGGCAGCCAGTATATCAACGGACAGAATACCTGGTCCAATAGAGCTGGCGCAAACTTTACTTATGAGTTCCACGGAACAAAAGTATACCTGATGGGAACAACAGACCCGGGTCATGGTGCCGCTGATGTTTATATCGATGATCAGTTGGTAGAAACGATCAATACACATGCGGAAAGCAGATCTACAGGAGCAAAGATCTTTGTATCCGATGATCTGAAAGATGGCGATCACACATTAAAGCTTATAGCAAAAACAAATGCAGCAATCGGTGTGGAAGCAGCTTACGTAATCAACAACGGTGGCGTTGGAATGATTGAACTTGAAGATTCTGCATATACAATGAATGAAGAGTCTTCACTGAATGTAAAAATCAAACGTGTAGGTGGAACAAAAGGAACCATCACAGCTAAGATCCAGCCAAACCCGGGAAGTGCAATTCAGGATGATTTTAATACAGAATTAGCTCCGGTAGTTACTCTGAATGATGGAGAAGCTGAAGTAACTGTTAAAGCAGCAGAGACAAGACGTAATACGAACATGACCGGCGATCGTGTATTTTCTATCGAACTGACAGAGAAAACACCGGACAATGCAATTATTGGTTTTAACAGTTCTGCAAGAATCACAATCAAAGATGCAGATGGTATTACAAAAGAAAAACTGAACACTTTAATTACTCAGTCTCCTGACAAAGTGCAGGAAAATCTGTACATGGAAGAAGGCTGGAGTGCATATGCAGAAGCACTGGAAGCAGCAAAAGCAGTTGTCGGAAACGAAGAAGCAACAGAAGCAACTATCAGAAATGCATACATAGCACTGGAAAATGCAAAGAAAGCACTTGTAGCACGTGAAAAGTATACAGAAACTGACAGATTCAAATTCCCATGGAAACCGGGAACAAGCGCTAAGCTGGAAGCAGAATTTGCGACAGAGTTAAATAATAGCAATGATGAAGATTCGGATAAGGATTGGCCGATGAAGATTGCGGATAACAACGATGCAAGCAATGGAAAATTTGTCACAGATATGGCATTCAAGGATGTCCTGAAATATGCATATCACGCAGACAAAGCCGGCACCTACCATGTGGTCATGAGATATCGCAGCGGTTCTCCTGAAAATGCCAAAAATGGTATTAAGATAACAGAAGAAACTGGAAAGATCGCAGAAAAAACAGTTGTAGTTAACCCGTCCAAAGAGAATGGAAACGTTGTTTTCGGAACTGTAGAGTTTGATATTGAAGTAGTAACACCCGGAGATGGAATGATTTCTATTACAGCCCCGGATACCAATAAGGGTCCTGGAATTGATTACTTCATCATCAGCCCGCGGAATGTTACGCTGGGATCTTTTGACATCACAGCTACAGCAGGTGAAGGCGGAACCATCACAGCAGATGGCCTTGCAGAAGGCAAAGTAACTGTTACAGAAGATGAAAGTGTAACATTTACGATTGCACCAAAAGCCGGATATGAGATTGCAGACGTAAAAGTGGATGGAACATCGGTAGGAAAGAAAACTACTTATACATTCGATCGCGTAGATAGCACTCATACAATCGAAGCAACATTTGCATTTACGAACTATACAGCAGAAAATCCATTTGGATTCCCGGGAGAAAAGAGAGAGACCAAGACCCTGGAAGCAGAGCATGCTACAGAACTGATCAATAGCAACGATTCAGATTCGGATCCGGATTGGCCGCTTACTATTACTTCTGAAGACTGGGCAAGTAATGGGAAATTCCTGAACTGTATGGCATACAAAGATTATGCAAAATATGCTTACACAGCAGTAGTTCCCGGAACCTACACAGTAACAGGTACTTACCGTGCCGGAGCGTTAAACAAACTTGCGATTTCTGAAGCGGACAATAAGATTGAAGCAGCTCAGGTTGATTGCCCGTCAACTAAAGAAGGCAACGCACTTACTGTGAAGACATTCACGCTGGATATCAAAGTGACAACAGAAGGAGCAGGAACCCTGATCCTTACAGCACCGGATACAAGCAAAGCGCCACAGCTGGACAAACTGGATATCGTGCTGAAAAGAACTGCAGATGAAGCAGATCTTACAGAACTGGAGGCAGTACTTAAAACTGCAAGAGATAAACTTGCAGAGGAAAATGCATATACACCAGTATCCAGGGGAGATCTTGAAACAGCGGTAAATGCAGCTCAGGAAGTTCATGATACAGCAGGTGTTACTCAGGATGAAGTAAATGCGGCAAAAGCAAATGTAGAAGCCAAGATTGCTGCACTGGTAAAGAAAGCAGATAAATCTGCACTGATCAATGCAATTAAACTTGCAAGTGTCAAAACAACGCAAGAGGACAAATACACAGCTGAATCCAGAGAAGTTCTTAAACAGG
>OLRA01003297.1_pt1 | contig 14381 bp, 9 predicted proteins | sample 1673011 | NCBI WGS metagenome assembly OLRA01 (sample SAMEA3136746, study PRJEB25190) | human gut metagenome | reverse complement strand
GTTCAATGAATTACTATGTTTGCGATATTGATAGCGATCGGATTGAGAGATCGTTCGAATTCTATGATATCCCATTGAAAAATGACGAGTCGTTCAATGGAAATATACCGGCGGAATCCGATGCATCCGGTTCTGTATACGGCTTAAAATCGAGCTTGGGAAATGATGTTTCCCGCAGCTATGACAGTTCCGATGATTGTGGAGACGGTAAACATAGTTTCTGTGAATGGAAAACTGTACAAGAGCCTTCCTGTACTGAATTCGGGTCTGAAATCCGTGTCTGCGCAATGTGCAAAAAACAAGAATATAGAATAACAAATATTCAGCACGGACAGTACGAACTTAAAAATTATAAAAGTAACTGCGAATCCGACGGCTATAGCGGTGATAAGTATTGTTCGATTTGCGGAGAACTGATTGAAAAGGGCTCTGTAATTACTAAAGCCGGTCATACCTTCGGCTCGTGGCAAACCGTCACCGAGCCCACCGTTGACTCCGAAGGACTCGAAAAACGCGTCTGCTCAAAGTGCGGAGCGGAGGAAACACGTGCCATAAGCAAGCTTGAGCCTGTTCAGGTTACAGATGTAGAACTTGATATTACTCAAAAAGCCCTCAATGTCGGCGATACATTCACTCTTACCGCTACTGTTAAGCCCGACAATGCGACGGATAAGTCCGTCACTTGGAGTTCGTCAAATACTTCCGTTGCGACAGTTGATGAGAACGGTGTTGTGACCGCCGTTTCCGAGGGTACGGCAACAATAACCGCAACCGCCTCGAACGGAGTCGAAGCAAGCTGTACCGTGACCGTAAAGCAGAAGGGCGACAGTATATTGAAGAAAATATTCAAATTCATCTTCAATATCATCCTCGCTCCCTTCCGCGCGATAATCAACCTCTTCAAAAAGCTTTTCGGTAAATAAGCTTACTCCATATCCCCGCCAAGCAGACCATCCCTTTCAAAAAATAAATTAACTTCCCGGCGGGGAATTCGCGGGGCGGCGTTTGGTCTGTGCGTCGTCCCTTTTGATGCCGAAAAACGCACATTTCTTATAGCTGCCGTCGGACTCCCGTCCGGCGGTTCGCTTTTTGTCTGCATTTATGACCTAACTCGCCGCCGCATTTCTGCAATTTTTGAGCACCTTGCTCTTTTTTTAAAATCTATGGATTTAGCCTGCGCTTTGTGCTAAAATGCCTTTTGTGTGCAATTCTTATTTGGGGGAACAGGGATGAAAAAGATAGGCTATAAACATACGGTTGCGGCGAGCTTTACGGCGTTCGTCGTTCAGGCGGTCGTCAACAATTTCGCGCCGCTGCTGTTTTTGACCTTTCAGGCGCAGTACGGCATAGAGCTCTCGAAAATAACCGTTTTAATCACCGCGAACTTCTTTATTCAGATATTTGTTGATTTGACGGCGGGGCTGTTCGTTGACCGCATCGGCTACCGCGCCTCGACCGTGCTAGCCCATGCGATGTGCGCGACGGGTCTTATTTTCATGACGATTCTGCCGGAGATACTGCCCTCGGCCTTTGCGGGACTTCTCGTCTCCGTGTTCTGCTACGCAGTCGGAGCGGGTCTTTTGGATATCACGATAAATCCGATAGTCAACTCCTGCCCATCAACAAATTCCAATCAGCTGCTCTGCCTGCTCCATTCGTTCTATTGCTGGGGCAGCGTCGCGGCGGTCGGCATATCCACCCTGTTCTTCGCCCTGTTCTCGACGGATAATTGGAAGATAATGTCGCTTGTCTGGGCGATACTCCCGATAGTCAACGCCGTTATGTTCACCCGCGTGCCCATAGCGCCCGTTGTCGGCGAGGATGAGGAAAAGCTGTCAATAAAGGATATGCTCAAGACCAAGGCGTTTTGGATATTCATGGTACTCATACTCTGCGCAGGCTCGAGCGAGCAGGCGGTCAGCCAGTGGGCTTCGACCTTCGCCGAAAAGGCGCTCGGGCTCACAAAGACCGTCGGCGACCTTGCGGGCCCGATGCTCTTCTCGATTCTTATGGGCGTTTCGCGCTTCATGTACGGCAAGTTCGGCAGCAGGATAAATCTCGATTCAATGATGCTCCTGAGCGGCTGCGTCTGCACAGCTTCTTATTTTCTCATTTCGCTGACCTCGTCGCCTGTGCTCGGACTCGTCGGCGTTGCCGTGTGCGGACTTTCCGCCGGTATCCTCTGGCCGGGCACGATAGGCAAAATGTCCTCGGCGCTCCACGGCGGCGGAACGGCGATGTACGCAATACTCTGCCTGGGCGGTGATATCGGCTGCTCGGCGGGGCCGACCTTTGCCGGAATGATGGCGAGCGCATTCGGCGACGATCTCAAAAAAGGCATACTCTGCGCCGTCATATTCCCGCTGACCCTGTCCGTGATAATGTTAGTGCGTGAGTTCATTATCCCGCGCCGCAGAAGGAAGGCGGCTTTATGAAGAAAAACTATAAATCGACCGTCAACGCCTGCTTTGCGGGCTATGTCGTCCAGTCGATTGTCAACAATTTTGTACCCCTGCTGTTTTTGACGTTCAACAAGAGCTACGGCATAGAGCTTTCGAAGATAACCGCACTGATAACAGTCAATTTTATTCTTCAGCTCATAATCGACCTGCTCTCCGCGTTCTTTATAGATAAGATAGGCTACCGCGCGGCGGCTGTTGCGGCTCATGTGTTCGCGGCGGCGGGACTTGTTTCATTGACCGTTTTGCCGGAGATTCTGCCCTCGCCGTTTGTCGGTCTGCTCATTTCCGTTGTGCTATACGCTGTCGGCGGCGGGCTGCTCGAAGTCATAGTCAGCCCAATAGTCGAGGCGTGCCCGACGGATAATAAAGAGAAGATGATGAGCCTGCTCCACTCGTTCTATTGCTGGGGCAGCGTCGCCGTCGTCGGCCTCTCAACGCTCTATTTCTCGATATTCACAACGGCTAACTGGAAGTATCTCGCCCTTATCTGGGCGGTCGTGCCGATAGTCAACGCCCTGAACTTTATCCGCGTCCCGATAGCTCCGCTTATCGAAGAAGGGGAGACGGGGCTCTCTTTTAAACAACTGCTCGGCAACAGGATGTTCTGGATATTCATGCTGCTGATACTTTGCTCCGGTGCGAGCGAGCAGGCGGTCAGCCAGTGGGCTTCGACCTTTGCGGAAAAGGGTTTCGGCGTCTCAAAGACAGTCGGCGACCTCGCCGGCCCCATGCTCTTCTCCGTGCTTATGGGCGTGTCGCGTATGATATACGGCAAATTCGGCGACAAAATCGATCTCGACGGCATGATGATTTTCAGCGGCGCGCTGTGCATGGCGTCTTATCTGCTCATTGCGCTCAGCTCCTCCGCTGTGCTCGGGCTTGTCGGAGTCGCGCTGTGCGGCTTCTCGGTCGGCATCATGTGGCCGGGAACGTTCAGCAAGGCGTCCGCGGGGATAAAGGGCGGTGGAACGGCGATGTTTGCTCTTCTGGCGCTCGGCGGCGATCTCGGCTGTTCTTCCGGACCCACTTTTGCCGGAATGATGGCGAGCGCATTCGGCGACGATCTCAAAAAAGGCATACTCTGCGCCATATTTTTCCCGGCGCTTTTAACTGTGCTGACAATTTTTACAAAACGCAGAAAAGCGAAAATTTGATATCAAAAAGCGGCAGAATACGGATGATAAACCCGTGTTCCGCCGCTTTAATTTGTTTTTGCGGTTTACATTTGCAGGAATAGCTGATAAGATATATATGTGAGATTTTGGCTTTCTTTGAGTCTCATAAACAGGAAAATGAAAATGTACAGGAAAACTGAAATAAGGGGACTGAAATATGAGCGTAGCTAATATTCTGTCGATGGCGGGCGGACTCGGTCTGTTCCTATTCGGCATCAGGACGATGGGCGACGGACTCGAAAACGCAGCCGGCGCCAAGCTCAAGAGAATGCTCGAGGTGCTTACCGGAAACCGCTTCCTCGCAGTGCTCGTCGGCTTTGTCGTCACGGCGATAATCCAGTCGTCAACCGCAACGACCGTCATGGTCGTCGGCTTCGTCAATGCTGGCATGATGTCGCTCGCGCAGGCGGTCGGCGTCATAATGGGCGCGAATATCGGTACTACCGTCACATCACTGCTCATCGCGCTGAACTTTTCGAGCGTCGCGGCGGCGTCGGTGCTTGTCGGCGTTATTCTGATGCTCGCGTCGAAAAAGACCGTTGTTAAGAACCTCGGCGCAATATTCACAGGCTTCGGTCTGCTCTTCCTCGGCATCGATATGATGTCCGACTCCATGGCTCCGCTCAGAGAGAGCGCAGGCTTCATGAACTTTATCGTCACCGTCTCGGAGTCGCCTCTGCGCCCGCTGTTCGGTATTATCCTCGGCATAGTCATGACCGCCGTGCTCCAGAGCTCCTCGGCTTCCGTCGGCGTGCTCCAGACTCTCGCCATGCAGGGACTCGTGCCGCTCAAGTTTTCCGTTTTCGTCCTCTTCGGTCAGAATATCGGAACCTGCCTCACGGCGCTCTTCTCGACCGTCGGCGCGAAGAAAAATTCAAAGCGTGCCGCAGTTATCCACCTGCTCTTCAATCTTATCGGCACGGGCATATTTATTCTTATCGCCCTGCTCACTCCCTATGTCGAGTGGATAGAGAAACTGTCGCCCGACCCGATGGCGCAGATAGCCATATCGCATATCGTGTTCAATATCGTCTCGACCGTTGTTATGTTCCCGTTCGCGAAAGCTCTCGTCAAGCTCTCCTGCCTGCTCGTTCCCGGCAAGGACGACAGCGAGAGTGAGATGCACTGCAAGTTCATCGACGACCGTCTGCTCAATACGCCCCCCTTCGCTGTCATGCAGGTCAGCAAGGAGGTCGCCCGCATGGCGAAGCTCGCGCGCGATAACTTTGAGACAAGCGCCCACGCGCTCATAAACCGCAGCGACAAAGATCTCGACAAGGTCATGGAGAACGAAGAGATCATAAACTACCTCAACCATCATATAACCTCGTATCTTGTCAAGCTCAACGCTCTTGATATAACCGACAGCGACTCGGATTATATCGCCCGCGTTTTCCACGCGATAAACGATATCGAGCGCGTCGGCGACCATGCGATAAACCTCGCCGAAGCGGCTCAGCACAATATCGGCGAGGGGCTCAAGTTCTCCGACCCCGCGAGAGAGGAGCTCAACCAGCTCTGCGGCAGTGTCGTTACATTGCTTGAGCGTTCGATGGCGGCGTTTGATAACCAGTCGCTCAGCGACAACGAGGCAAAGGAGCTCTCCGACCTTGAGGAGCATATCGACGACCTGACCCTCGAATGCCAGGATTCGCATATATTCCGCCTCAACCGCAAGGAGTGCAACACCGAAGCGGGTATGCTCTATCTCAACACCATAACCGACTTCGAGCGTGTCGGCGACCACGCCATAAACATCGCTTTTCTTGCAAGATCAAAATAATTTTCAAAATACCCTTGCTTTTTGCAGGGGTATGATGTAGAATAAGAACAGAACATTTGTACGAACAAAATTTCAGCTCCCCGAAAGGACGGAACGAATATGGCAGATAAACAGAAAGCGCTTGAAACTGCGATATCGCAGATAGAGAAGAATTTCGGCAAAGGCTCGATAATGAGACTCGGCCAGAATACGGCAATGAATGTCGAGGCTATCTCGACCGGCTCCGTTACCCTCGACGCCGCCACCGGCATCGGCGGACTTCCGCGCGGCAGAATAATCGAGATATACGGCCCCGAGTCGTCCGGTAAAACCACTCTCGCGCTCCATGTTGTCGCCGAGGCTCAGAGAATGGGCGGCGAGGCTGCGTTTATTGATGCCGAGCACGCGCTCGATCCCGTATATGCCGCGAATCTCGGCGTTGATGTCGATTCTCTTCTCGTCTCCCAGCCGGACAACGGCGAGCAGGCGCTCGAGATAACCGAAGCCCTGACCCGTTCGGGCGCTATCGATGTTATAGTCGTCGACTCCGTTGCGGCTCTTGTTCCGCGCTCGGAAATTGAGGGCGATATGGGCGACTCCCATGTTGGTCTCCACGCGCGCCTTATGTCACAGGCTCTCAGAAAGCTCGCGGGCGCGATTTCAAAGTCGAATACTATTATAATTTTCATAAACCAGCTGCGTGAAAAGGTCGGCGTTGTCTATGGCAACCCCGAGGTCACAACCGGCGGTCGTGCGCTGAAGTTCTATGCTTCTATCCGTATCGATGTCCGCAAGATAGAGCAGCTCAAAGGTCCCGGCAATGAGTTCATCGGCTCGCGCACAAGGGCTAAGATAGTCAAGAATAAAGTCGCTCCGCCCTTCAAAGAGGCTGAGTTCGATATCATGTACGGCAAGGGCATATCCAAGGTCGGCGAAATACTCGACCTCGCCGTCAAATATGATATTATCCACAAGAGCGGCGCGTGGTTCTCTTATAACGAGAACCGCCTCGGTCAGGGCAGAGACAACGTCAAGAATTATATCAGCGAGCATCCCGACTTCATGGCGGAACTCGAAGCCCAGGTTCGCGAGCGTCTTATGGCGGAGAACAACGCCGCAAGAGCCGCTGCAAAGCCTGCGGAGAAGCCCGCGCCTGCCGCCGAGCCTGCACCCGCTGCGATGCCCAAGAAGCCCACGAGTCGTTCCGGCGCAAAGGCGAAGCTTGACATCGTTGTTGATGACGACGATTGATGAAGATAACGGCACAGCAGGGCAGGGGACAAAAAATACATATACTTGTCGATGGGGAGTACCGTCTGACCGTTACCCGGGATTTCTGGGCGAGTCAGAATATACGCTCCGGCGATGAAATTGACGATGCGGAGTTTGCCGCCTTTTGCGAGGCGGCAGGCTCCTGCCGTGCATTTAACGCGGCTGTCGATATTCTCTCGCGGCGCGACCATTCGTCAAAGGAGCTTCAGCGAAAGGTTGCCCGCCGCTCCGGCGCGGAGTTTGCGCGCGAAGCGGTTGAACGCCTTGAAGAGATGGGCTATGTCAACGACGAACGCTATGCCCATATCCTCGCGCAGGAGCTGTATGAGCGGCGCGGCATGGGTAAAAAACGCATTGAACAGGAGCTAAGACAGCGCGGAATATCGCGCGAGACGGCGAGCGAATGCGCCGAAGAGCTCGACGGCGACGATGTTGAGCGGATAAAAAATCTGCTTGAGACCAAATTCGCCGGCAAATTTTCCGATGAAAAGGGCAGGCGGCGCACCTTCAACGCCCTGACCCGCCTCGGCTATGGCTACTCCGATATCCGTTCGGCAATGCGCGCGATGGACGAGGAATATGAAGATACGGACGATCAATTTTCCTGTTAGAAGATAAGAAAAGGAAAAAATAGTGTATAATTTCTGTTATCAAGCGAAAGGAAGACCTGTTTGATGAAGAAAAGAAGAGTTTTATTCGTGTCGCTCGGCTGCCCGAAGAATCAGGTCGACGGTGAGCTGATGCTCGCAAAGCTTCAGAATGCCGGATTTGAAAATGCGGACAATTTCGAGCGTCTCGACGCAGTTATAGTCAACACCTGCGCGTTTATCGACTCCGCCAAGCAGGAGGCTATCGACACAATTCTGGAGATGGTCGGCCTCAAAAAAGACGGACTTGTCCGCGCGGTCATTGTCACCGGATGTCTCGCCGAGCGCTATCGCGACGAGATACTTCAGGAGATTCCCGAGGTTGATGCGGTCGTCGGCATCGGCGCAAACGGCGATATCGACAAGATAGTTGACGAGGTTCTCGACGGCAAGCAGACCAATGTTTTCCCCGACAAAAAAGAGCTTCCCATGTGCGGCGAGCGCGTGCTCACGACTCCCGATTACTGGGCGTATCTCAAGATAGCCGAGGGCTGCTCGAACTGCTGCACCTATTGCGCCATCCCGTCCATACGCGGACCCTTCCGCAGCCGCGACGAGGAGAGCATAGTCGAAGAGGCGAAGACCCTTGCGAATGGGGGTGTCAAAGAGCTCGTGCTTATCGCGCAGGATGTCTCGTCCTACGGCATTGATATCTACGGCGAATACAGGCTCGCTCATCTGCTTGATTTGCTCTGTGAGATCGACGGCATCGAGTGGATACGCCTGCTCTATTGCTATCCCGATAAGATAACCGACGAGCTTATCGACACCATGGCTTCCCAGCCCAAGGTGCTCCATTATATAGCCCTGCCGCTCCAGCACGCGGACGATAAAATCCTCAAGGCGATGAACCGCCACAGTACCGCGGAAGAGACCCGCGAGGTTATAAGAAAACTGCGCGAGCGCATGCCGGATATTGCTATCCGCACGACGTTTATAGTCGGTTTCCCCGGCGAGGGCGACAACGAGTTTGAGACTCTTGCCGAGTTCGTCAACGAGGAGGAGTTCGAGCGCCTCGGATGCTTTGAATATTCCCCGCAGGAGGGTACTCCCGCCGCGAAGATGGAGAATCAGGTCGACGACGATGTCAAATCCCGCCGCGCCGAGGTCATCATGCAGGATCAGTATGAGATAATGACCGAGAAGAACAACAATATGATCGGCAAGACCCTGCGCGTGCTCACCGAGAGCTACGATGATTATACCGACAGCTACTCCGGCCGCTCGTATATGGACGCGCCCGATATCGACGGCAAGATAATCTTCACCTCGTCCGATTTCATAAAAGAAGGCGAGTTCGTCGATGTCGAGATACTCGGTGTCAACGAATATGACCTGCTCGGAAGAACAGTAAAATAAAACCCGGAAAGGGGAATTGAAATGCAGAAGCTGAATCTGCCCAATAAACTGACGCTCATAAGAATGTTCCTCGCGCCCATTTATCTCGCGCTTATGCTTATTGAGTTCCCTTATCATTACATAGTCGCGCTCGCCGTTTTTGCAGTCGCGTCGCTGACCGATATGCTCGACGGCAAGATTGCACGAAAAAATAATCTTATCACCGTTTTCGGCAAGCTTCTCGATCCGCTCGCCGATAAAATGCTCACCACCGCCGCTCTGCTCGCATTTATGCGCGAGGGCTGGTGCAGCATCTGGATCGTCATGATAGTCCTCACCCGTGAGTTCGCCGTCGCAGGCGTTCGCCTTATCGCCACGGCGCAGGGCATTGTTATCCCCGCAAACTATTGGGGCAAGGCGAAAACCGTCAGCCAGATGGTGTTCACTATTGTTATCATGCTCCTCGCCGAGCTTGACGCGACGTTTGATATTTTTGCAAACGCCGGCTGGTTCACTCTCGCGAGAGTGTCGAATATCATGCTCTGGATAACCGCCGTTCTGACGGTCGTTTCGGGCATCACATATTTTGTGGACAGCAAAAAACTTATTGACTTTTCCAAGTGATTTCAATATAATGATTAGTAGATATGCGAGTCATATCGGCTGACAAAAACCAAAAAATAACATGCATTTACCGGGAGAAGTAGCCGGATATTCGCGGCAAAAGAGAGGGAGCCCGAAGCTGAGAAAGCTCCTTGCCGTATGAAGGTGAAATGCACCCGTCAGCACGCAGGGGGAATAACAGTATCCCTGCGCGGAAGGCACCGTTATCGGCCGGGCGCGTATTTGCGCGCAGAGATATAAACAGGAGTGGAACCGCGCTCAGGCGCCTCCGTTGTCCGTAAGGATAACGGAGGCTTTTTGTATGTTATTTGTATATTGAGCGGCTGTAGGGGCGGATATCATCCGCCCGCGAAAATGCACAGACTTATTAACAGCGCATACGCACTCCAAACAACTAACGCCGCATCGCGGCAGCAATTTTATCTGAGCTCAAGGAGTTGATATTTATGTTTGACAGGCTCAGGGAGGATATAAGCACCTTCAAACGGCGCGACCCCGCCGCGAGAAGCGCGCTCGAAATCTTCTTCCTCTATCCGGGTCTTAAAGCTATAAGAATGCACCGCAGAGCCAATTGGTGCTATCGCCGCAGGATGTTCTTCCTCGCACGCTGGATATCGCAGCGGGCGGCGCGCAAAACCGGGATAGAGATACACCCGGCGGCGACCATTGGCAGGCGCTTTTTCATCGACCACGGCACCGGCGTCGTTATCGGCGAGACCGCCGTTATCGGCGACGATGTTATGATATATCAGGGCGTAACCCTCGGCGGTACCGGCAAGGATACCGGCAAACGCCATCCGACTATCGGCAACAATGTCATGATCGGCGCGGGCGCAAAGGTGCTCGGCCCGTTCAAAGTCGGCGATAACTCGAATATCGCCGCAGGCGCGGTGGTTCTCGATGAGATTCCGCCAGACTGTACCGCCGTCGGCGTACCGGCTCATATCGTTCGCCGCAACGGAGTCAGGGTCGACGATCTCGACCAGGTGCATATACCCGACCCGGTCGCGCAGGAGCTTTGCAGGCTCGAGCATCAGGTCTCTCAGCTGCGAAAACAGCTTGAGGAGCAGGAAAACACACAGTAAATTGACTGAAAGGAAGATATAAATGAAAGTCTATAACACTCTCACAAGAAAAAAGGAAGAACTTGTCCCGATAACTCCGGGCGAGATCAAGATGTATGCCTGCGGTCCGACCGTGTATAACTATATCCACATCGGCAACGCCCGCCCGCTGTGCATCTTCGATATCCTGCGCCGCTATCTCGAATATCGCGGCTACAATGTGAAGTTCGTTCAGAATTTCACGGATATCGACGATAAAATAATCAGACGCGCAAACGAGGAGCATGTTGATTTCTCCGAGATTTCCGAGCGCTATATAAAAGAGTTCTGGACCGATGCCGACGGACTCAATGTCCGCCACGCAACGATAAATCCGAAGGCTACCGAGAATATCGACGCCATCATTCAGATAATCTCGACCCTTATCGAAAAGGGCTACGCCTATGAGGCGCAGGGCGACGTTTATTTCAGCACCGAGAAGTTCAAGGATTACGGCAAGCTCTCGCATCAGCCGCTTGAGGATCTTGAGGCGGGCGCGCGTATAATGGTCGGCGAGGTCAAGCGCGAGCCGATGGATTTCGCCGTCTGGAAAGCCGCGAAACCCGGCGAGCCCGCATGGGATTCCCCGTGGGGCAAGGGCAGACCCGGCTGGCATATCGAGTGCTCCGCGATGAACTGGCGCTATCTCGGCGACACCATTGACATTCACTGCGGCGGTCAGGATCTGATCTTCCCGCACCACGAGAACGAGATCGCACAGAGTGAGGCTGCCAACGGCAAGCCCTTTGCACACTACTGGATGCACAACGGCTATATCAACATCGACAACAAGAAGATGTCCAAATCCCTGGGCAACTTCTTTACCGCACGGGAAGTGGCGGAGCAGTACGGCTATGAAGTCATCCGCTACATGATGGTGCAGGCACACTACCGCAGCCCCATCAACTATTGCAAGGAACTGCTGGATGCCTGCAAGGCGTCGCTGGAACGACTCTATGCCTGCCGTGATACCCTGGATCGGGCAATCGCTGCGGCGAAGTCCGGCGAAGTTGCACCGGAGGCGGCAGAGACGGTTGCCAAGGGCAAGGAACAGTTTATCACTGCCATGGATGACGACCTCAACACCGCAGACGGCATGACGGCTATCTTTGAACTGGTGCGTGATCTGAACCGCATGAGCGCAGACGCTGCCACTTCCAAGGAACAGCTGGAGGCAGGCGCAAAGCTGTTCGATGAACTGATCGGCGTTATGGGTCTGCTGTACAACCGGAAAAAGACAGACGAGATCCCGGCTGAGGTGACCGAACTGGTGGAACAGCGCAAGGCAGCTAGAAAGGCAAAGGACTTTGCGGAGGCAGACCGTCTCCGGGATGCCATCGCTGCACTGGGCTATGCCGTTCGGGAAACACGGCAGGGTACTGAGATCACAAAGATATAACAAAGTCCGCCCGGCGGCTTTGCATATGATTTTCCCGAAAGGATAGCGAATGGCACTCAAACAACATAAAAAAGCAATCACAAGAATCTTTATCTTAATGGTCGTAATGACACTGCTCTGCGTGGGCGTGTTCTCCTGCACCACCTATATGGAGCAGGAGCGCAAGACCTTTGTGGACATGAGCCAGGTGGAACTGGTGCAGCTGGAAACACCGGCGGCGGATGCACCGGCAATGAAGATTACCACCTCTGCCGGCACGATCGTGGCAGAGCTGTTCCCAGAGCAGGCGCCGGCTTATGTGAAACAGTTCACCGAACTGGCGGAGTCCGGCTATTACGACAACACCTATGTGTTCTCCGTCGAGGACGGCGTTTACTTTGAGGCAGGCAGTCCCAACCCGGACGGCTCGCTGAACAGTGCGGACGGCGACACCTATGAGCGAGTGGAACGGGAGACCAGCGGCGACCTGTGGCCGTTCCGTGGGGCTTTCTGTGTGCCGACCACGGCGCAGGAGGGCAATCTGTGGGACCGCATCACCGGAAAAATGACCACCTACTGCGGGACACGCTTTGTGGTCTGCAATTCCATCGTGTTTGACGAGTCTGCGAAAAACGAACTGGAATCGGTTTCGGAAAACGCCGAGAAGATCAACCAGGCGTTTCTGGAAAACGGCGGCGTGCCGAACTATTCCCAGCAGATGACCGTATTTGCCCAGGCGTATGGGGACGAAAGCTTTGACACCATCGACAAGATCACCAGCGCTGCGGTAAAGGCATCCTCCGGAGACGGCGGCTATACACCGCCGGAAGAGGATATTCTTATCCAGAAAGTGGAAATTGGAACATACGGCGCATTTGCTTCTGACGCAAAAACAGCGGAATAAGGGCGAATATCCAAACCGCCTTGAAAAATACATAATTTCCCTTATGGAATCCATACAAATGCGATTTCACATGGCAGAAATTTTCCGTCGATACTTCCAAATAGCGCAAAAAATGCTTGCTTTTTACTTTACAAATGCGCAGAATTCGTGTATAATAAGGAAGATAGCATACAAACTATAGGCAGCACCATGCAAAACAGCCGGACGGCTTTTGCACCGTGTCGCCTATATTGTGTGCAGACCAGAAAAAATGATTCTGGATAACCGGAAGAATGAAGCGGCTTTTTTGCCGCCGGAGAACAGCAGCCTGCCGGCACAAGGCACGGGCGCTGAATAGAGGAATGGGAATGGACGGCAGGCGTGCCGGTTTTGGCATTCCCCATGTGTCGCCGTATCTGGGCGGTTTCGGTTCCTTTCCGATGCCGTTGCAGCAATGGACAATTGGGCGCACAGAAAAAAGGAGAGACGAAATTGGATAAATTTGTCATTCACGGCGGGCATCGGCTCACCGGCGAAATAGAAGTCAGCGGCGCAAAGAATGCAGCGGTCGCACTGATCCCTGCGGTGCTGCTCTGTGATGAACCCTGTATCCTGGAAAATGTTCCGGATATCAGTGACGTTTCCATCAGCCTGCGCATTATGAGCGAAATGGGTGCGCAGGTGGAGTATCTGTCAAAGACCACAGTCCGCATTTCTGCAATGGGACTGACCAACTACTGCGTACCCTATGAGAGCGCACGGCGGATGCGTGCATCCTATTACTTCCTGGGTGCGCTGCTGGGACGCTACGGCAAGGCGAGGGTTTCCATGCCCGGCGGATGTCCGTTAGGCGACCGCCCCATCGACCAGCATCTGAAGGCGTTTTCCGCACTGGGTGCAAACTGCAACATTGAACACGGCATGGTGGATCTGGTGGCAGACCAGCTGGTGGGCAATCAGATCTACTTAGACGTTGTTTCCGTGGGTGCGACCATGAACGCCATGCTGGCGGCAGTTCGTGCCAAGGGTCTGACCGTGATCGAAAATGCGGCGAAAGAACCGCATATCGTAGACCTGGCGAACTTTTTGAACTCCATGGGCGCCGATATCATGGGTGCCGGCACGGATGTCATCAAGATCCGTGGGGTAGAGCGTCTCCACGGCGCAGTGTACTCCGTCATTCCGGATCAGATCGAGGCAGGCACGTTTATGATCGCAGCCGCTGCCACAAGAGGCGATGTGCTGGTGACAAACGTGATTCCCAAGCATCTGGAACCCATCACCAGCAAAATGCGGAAGATCGGCGTCAACATCGAAGAGCTTGACGACAGCGTCCGTGTCTGGGTGGATGGTCCGCTGGTGCGCACCAACGTAAAGACCATGCCCCATCCGGGTTTCCCCACCGATATGCAGCCCCAGATCACAACACTGCTGACTCTGGCGGAAGGCACCAGCATCATTACCGAGGGCGTCTGGGAACAGCGTTTCCGGTATGTGGATGAACTGCGCCGCATGGGTGCGGATATCTCTGTGGACGGCAAGGTCGCTGTGGTGGAAGGTACCGGAAAGCTGACCGGTGCGCCGGTAAAGGCGTGCGATCTCCGTGCCGGAGCTGCGCTGATTATCGCAGGTCTGGCGGCACACGGTGTCACCGAGATCGAGGACATTTACCACATTGAGCGTGGATATGCCAACCTGGATGCCAAGCTGCGGCAGATCGGCGCAGATATCCAGAAG
>OLRA01003269.1_pt1 | contig 14497 bp, 9 predicted proteins | sample 1673011 | NCBI WGS metagenome assembly OLRA01 (sample SAMEA3136746, study PRJEB25190) | human gut metagenome | reverse complement strand
TACCGATTTCTCTCCGCCCGCCACTGCCGTTATGTTTCTTTTAACAATTCATCCCTCCACTTTAGAAGCGGGGGACTTCTTGTCTACTGGTGTTAAAAACAGATACCAGAACGTTCCGGCGCAGATTACGGCTTCGAAAAAGATGAACATCCATGCTCCTGCCGGCGCTTTTTCTGTCATCCAGGATATAAACTGGCTCCGATAAAGTCCCCAGATATTTTCTGCCATGTGCGCAAGAACCGGGGCAAGGAGTGTTCCGCACCGCTCATAAATAAGGATCAGAAGCACACTTACCACGGCTGCATAGACAAACTGCGTCACATTGCCGTGATATGCACCGAACAGCAGACATGATGCTGCGATGCCCCAGCCGGTTCCCCAGAAATCTTTTGCCCTGCGGTAAATCATGCCGCGGAAAACAATTTCCTCTGCGGCCGCGCTCAGCACACCGACGGACAGGATCAGAAGCAGCGGGTTCTGTCCTTCATAAATCTTTGATGCCATGTCCTGATAGCCGGAAAAGATTCTGGTAAAGCCGGTCACGTTCATGACAGTGTTCAGGAGATGGCCGAAGGTCATAACCAGCAGAATACAGGCGGCTGCCTCTGCCGCACTCCACCGTTTTTCCGGTTTCGGGAACATGCCTTCATCTTTTTTGTACTGTTTCCAGAGAACCGGGATCGCCGCCAGACTGCCGATTGCTGATGCAAGAACGGATGTCGCGTGCATACGCTCTTCCAGATAACCGCCGGTCGTAAACGTCATCAGGATCAGCGCCAGAAGTACGGTTGCTCCGATCAGAAACAGTTCGTACGTCAGAAGCGGTTTTAAAAGACGCCATAGCTTCCGCTGGATAGGAATTACGATTTCCTCCGTTTTTGGCTCTGTTTTCGCTGTCCTTTTTTCTTTTATATTCTCTGCTTTTTTCTCTTTCGGCGCAAAGATTCCTGTTCCACTTTCTCCTCTTGTCAGCCACGGGATACGCTCCGGCTTCATTTTTTTGATGCGGTCGCGTCTTTTCTTCTCTTCTTTCGGATCCTCCGCCAGCAGTTTCAGTTCTTCCGGTGTATCACATACCTTTGCGGCACCTGCTGCCTCGAGTTCTTCTCTTCCGCCGTACCCATACGATACGCCGACACAGAGCAGTCCGTTTTCTCTTGCCCCGATTACGTCATAGCTTCTGTCACCAACCATCACCACGTCGGAACGGCTGTCTTCTGCTCCGAGTCGGCGCAGCGTCTCTGCGATGACTTCTCCTTTGTCGGTTCTGGTTTCGTTCATTTCTGAACCGGTTACTACGGTAAAATACTTTCTGATTTCGAAATGCTCCAGGATCTGCTCCACGTATTTTTCCGGTTTGGACGATGCTACCGCCAGAATTTTTCCCTTCTCTTTCAGATACGCCAGAACCTCCGGGATTCCCCCGTATACTTCATTTTCAAAAATGCCCTCTGCCTCGTACCGCTCCCGGTATTTTGTGATGGCCTGCTGTGCTTCTTCGCAGCCAAGGCCTGCAAAATTCATAAAAGATTCCAGAAGCGGCGGCCCCACGTAACAGTTCAGTTTTTCCAGATCCGGCTCTTCGATGCCAAAGGATGCCAGCGCATACTGTACACATCTTGTAATTCCAGGACCGGAATCAGTCAGGGTTCCGTCCAGATCAAATAATATCATATCTGACATACTCTTATTTCCTCTTTTACTTTTTTATCGTATGACATGTCTTTTATTCTAGCATATCGAAATTAGAAATACAAACAAAACCGGATCAGGCTATTTTCTGCAGAGTGCACGCAGATAGCGGGTGGTCTGATTCTGAATTTCGGCAATGGCACGAATCAGGTTCCAGAGGCGCCTTAAGGACTGCAAGAGGCGGGTTCCTTTTGGTTTCTGGCTGGTTCTTTGGCTGACAAGTGTGGAAGTTTTTGGTTTCACGTTGACTTCCCACGGTTTCATGGTTCGAACAATGCCGTCTGCACCACGCACTTTTACAGTGATGCGGTTGTAGCCTTCGGAAAGGCTCTCGGCTTTCAGACAGATTTTGTTTTCTTTCCATTCATATTCGGCTTCGGAGCCATTTACCATGCAGGAAAGAATTTCAGCCGTGTCGGCGGCTCCCTCGAGCAGAATTTCCGGGGTATAACCGGGATCTATTTCGACGCTGGTGTCGGCCGGGCGGATAATCAGGGGGATCGGCGCTTCGAAATCTTCGTCTGCTATCTGTGATAATACGAAATCGGCGATGATCTGCGGCCGTATTTGAGATGGCTCCTCCCCGGCACTCTTAGATGGAGTTTCGGCAGGCGGAGGACTGCTTTCTTCTGTTTGTAGCGGAATATCATCTGGATCTTGGGTCACCTCCTCGGGCGTGGCTGCAGCAACGGGCAGCTGTTCGTCTGTTTTGAGTTCTTCTTTCTCAGGAGACGATTGCCCGGGCTCCGTTTGTTCCTGCTTTTCTGTGTTTGACTTTCCGGCATCTGGCATTACGGTAGGCTCCTCTTTTTCTGGTGCTTTTGTTTCCGAGGTTTGATTTTCTGACTCTTTTTCGGTTGACGGAGATTCCTGCTTCGTTTCTTCCATATCAGGCTTTTCCGGTTCCGGATCTTCTGGCATCAAATTTTCCGTTCCGGATTTTTCTGAACCTGTATCTTTATAATCTGGTTTTTCTGTGTCCATTTCTCCAAAATCCGTTCTCTCCGAATCTGACTCTTCTGTCTCTGATTCTTTTGTATCTGTTTCTTCACATCCTTCCTCTGATTCCGATTCCCCGGAACCCATATCTCCTGCCTCCGGCAATTCTTCTGGCTTCCCCGATTCTGAATCTTCCGAAATTTCTTCCTCCTCTTCTTCCCACCTTTCCGCTGGTTCTTTCTCCGGATCCGGAATTACCGTCGGGGGAAGCATTTTTTCTTCTCCTTCTGTCTCTTTCTTTCCGGTCTCTGCCGGATCTGTTTTCTCTTCCGGCGGCTCTGGTTCCTGCTCTGGTTTCTCTTCTATAGGCGGTTCTTCTTCTGACTTTTCGTCCGGCAGCAGTTCCTCCGGTCCGGCTTTCCCGTCTGCATCTGTCACATCACTGTTCTCGATGATTTCAGCTTCTAATTCCACGCTTTCCACCGCACTTGCGGCCTCGCCTGTCGTCTGCTGTGTCTCCGCGTGGACTTCGATTCCCTGGATGGCCAGGAATCCTGTCATCATTGCGCATATGGTCTTTTTTCTCATCCTGCTTCCTCCCATCTTTTTCTGATCTGCTGATAAAAAATGTCCTCCTCCATTCCCGGAATTTCTGCTGCCTCGTTGAGGTACTGTTCTGCTTTTTCCTGCATGTCGAACTGCAGTGCCAGCTCTGCGGCCCGGAGCAGATTTTTCCGCCGGTTTCCATCCTGTCTGCTGCACAGAAGCCGTTCGTAATAGAGAAAGCTCTCCTGGCACCAGTCCTGTTCTCTTTCCCCATCCCCGGATTTTCCGCCAAGATAGCACGCATCCGCCAGTCTCTGCCAGATGACGTTCTCCCACTGCCCCTCCATATTCTCGCCTGCGGCCTTTTCCAGCACTTCGATTCCTTTCCGCATGGCGTCTGTGTCATTTTCACGCGCCAGTTCTTCGGAAAAACTGAAATACATTCCTGCAACAGCAAGATATCTGCGGCAGCGTTTTTCTTTTTCCGGCTCCTGCTGCGTGTCATCATAAAATTCAGCCAGCAATGGCTCCATCTGCATTTTTTCCCTTGCCGCATCATCCGCCAGACAGTATTCCACAAGTTCCTGCTCCACACGCCCCGCCTGACTGAGATGGTCTGCCTTTAAGAACGCTTCCCGCGCTTTCTGGTAGTTCGGCAGACTGCCTTCTTCCACCGGATTTCCGCAGAACCAGAGATCTCCCTGCTCCTCCCATTCGTCTGCCGCCGGAAACTGCCCCCATGGCATCCTGCTGGCAACTGCAGCCGCTCCTCCTGTCAGAAAAGCAAAAACTGCAAAGATCCGCAGAGTCTTCCTGCCTTTTCGCTTTCTTTCCAGCCGCCGCAGTGCCTTTTTGACTTCTCCGGCAGACGCATACCGCTCCTCCGGCTTTTTCTGCATACACTTTTCCATCACCCGCCAGAGTCCTCTTTTCTGCCGCTTTTTCGCATGCTTCGCCATTGCCGCAAGCAGTGCGCCGAGTGCATAAAGATCGGAACGGGCGTCACACTTCCCGTCATACTGCTCCGGCGCTGCATAACCGCGGGTTCCATAACGGACTTCCACACCCGTTTCTTCTGTTCCGGCTGCACCGAAATCCACAAGGTATATTTCACCACGCTCTGTTATCATCACGTTGTCCGGCTTCAGATCCCGGTAGAAAACCGGCGGGTTCTGTGCATGGAGATAACAAAGAATCCCGCTCAGGGCAATTCCCGTTTTCAGAATTTCCCGGCTGGAAAACCGTTCTCCCTTACGCATACGCTGTCCGATAGATTTTCCGTTTACAGCTTCCATCACCAGAAAGCTTTTTGTCCCACTTTCCAGAAGTTCCACCGCACAGGGAATCCCGGGATATGAAAACTTCTGTAAAAGAAACGCTTCCCGGCGCAGTTTTTCCCTGTCACATATACTTACCTTGACTGCATACCGCTTTCCGGATCCAGTTTTCTCTGCAAGATAAACGACAGACGTTGCCCCTCTTCCGAGCACTGACAGCAGGCGATACTTCCCTCCCGGAAGTTCTACTTTTCCAATGATCCCGCCTCCTCTTTTTACGTCAAAGTGTTTGTCAGTCCGATATTCTGTTTTTGTACATGGATATAAATTGAGCCGAATGGCTCTTCGATAGAGTAATATAGAATCGATTTTTCAGGACGAATGTCCAAGCGGATGAAAAATCGTGATGTAAGTATAACACAACAGCCGCCGTTTCTGCAAGAACTACAGAAGCCGACGGCTGCCAAAAAAATCGCCTGTTTTTTATCTATTTTTTCCCTCTTGACTCCGCGCAACGCCAGATTGCTCCGCACTTCGTGCTCCCGCAATCTTCAAAAATATTCGTAATCCGCTCATTTTTCTTCGAAAAATGGCTACTTACTCATATTTTTTCGGGTCTCAAGCTCAAAAATCCTCCTGCAAGCAAGCTTGCGTCGGACTTTTAAGTTTGATCCCCTGGCGTTTTACATCCGTTCCGGTGCCGAGAATCCCAGCAGGTCGATGCAGGTCTCAAGTACCTCGCGGACAAGATCCAGCAGTGCCAGGTAAGATGCTTTTCTTGCCTCATCCTGCTCACTTAAGATCTTGGTCTCGTGGTAGAAATGGTTGAACTCGTTTGCAAGCTCGTAGATATAAGCACAGATCTTATGCGGTGCTTTCTCCTCGAATGCGTTCTCCACAACGCCGTTGAAACGGGATACGGAAAGCATCAGAGCTTTCTCGCTGTCGCTCTTCGGTGCCAGAAGTGCGCCTTTCTTCAGTTCATTTCCCTCTTCTTTATATTTTCCGAGGATGGATTTTGTACGAACGATCGTGTACAGGATGTACGGACCGGTGTTTCCCTCGAAGGAAGTAAATCTCTCAACATCGAATACATAATCTTTCGATGCCTGGTTGGACAGGTCACCGTATTTAATAGCAGACAGTCCGACAATCTGTGCCGTTCCTCTTGCATCCGTATCTTTTACGCTGCGGTTCTCCACGATCTTCTGATACATCTCATCGTTGATCTCGCCGATCAGACGCTCCAGACGCATAACGCCGCCCTCACGGGTCTTGAACGGTTTTCCGTCTTTTCCGTTCATGGTACCAAAGCCGATAAAGGAAAGAACGGTATCATCATTCACCAGTTTTGCTTTTCTTGCACAGCGGAAACACTGTACGAAGTGAAGCTCCTGACGTTTGTCTGCCAGATAGCAGATCTCGTCCGGCTTGTACAGTTTCATACGCTGGATGATGGTTGCCAGGTCTGTCGTATCATACAGAGCTGCCCCATCGGATTTTAAGATCATGCACGGCGGGATCTCTTTTGTGTCTGTCTCTTCTTTGACATCAACAACGAGTGCGCCCTGGTCATAATGTGCATAACCATTGTCTTTCAGGTAATCTACCATGTCTGGAATGTACTCCTGTGCATCGGACTCACCCATCCACAGATCGAAATGAACGTCGAGGTTTCCATAGTTCTTTTTCAGATCGGCAACAGAAACGTTCATAATGTGTTTCCAGATCGCACGATATCCTCTTCTGCCCTGCTGCAGCTCTCTCGTTGCCTCGAGTGCACGTTTCTTATAGTCCTCGTCCTCTTTCGATTTGCCGCTTGCGCAAGGATAAATCTCCTCGAGCTCGCTGATCGTAAACGGTGCTTCCTCCGGGTACTCTCCCGTAAAGGACTCATCAAAATAAACAAGCTCCGGATGGCGCTCCTGCAGCTCGGTGATGATCAGTCCCATCTGCAGACCCCAGTCTCCAAGATGAACGTCACCGATCATGTTGTGGCCCATGAAGCGTCCCATACGCTTAATGCTTTCCCCGATGATCGCGGAACGGAGATGGCCGACGTGAAGCGGTTTTGCCACGTTTGCTCCGCCGTAATCTACGATGATGGTTTTCGGATTTTTTGCTTTCTCTACAGAAAGATCTTCGTCGTTCTGCATTTTGGAAAGATAATCTGCCAGAAATTCCGGGTTGATTTTCAGGTTGATGAATCCCGGTTTTACGGCTTCAATTTCACCGATCACGCTGTGATCGGTCACTTTTTCTACAACTGCTTCAGCCAGCTGGATCGGTGCTTTGTGGTATGCTTTTGCAGCTGCCATTGCGCCGTTGCACTGGTATTCGCACAGATCCGGGCGGTTGGAAACGGAAACCCTTGCATAGGACGGGTCCATCTCCGCAGCGGTAAAGGCTTTTACCAGCTCTTCCTGGATAAGATCGATCAGTTTTTTCATAATGTTTCCCTCATTTTCTTCTTTACTGCAGAATCATCTGTTCTGCGTTTTGTTTCCGCGCGCTGCGCCGGGCTTCTTCCTCTTCTTTGATGCCGCTTTTCTGATAACAGTACTGGATGATATCTCTTCTTCGGATGATGCCGATGAAGATTCCCTCGTCATCCACAACTGGAACGAAATTCTGCCGCATGGACATCTCGATCAGGTCCTCGATGTTGCTGTTGATGTTGACGGACTCATAATTCCACCGTTTTGGAACCTGCCAGAGCGGGATATCCTCTGCTTCATGGTAATTCAGCAGATACCGTTCTTTTATGATGCGGAGCAGATCTCCTTCCGTCAGTGTTCCCACGTAGCAGCCCTTTTTGTTCAGTACCGGAACCGCCGTGTATTTATGATATTCGATCTTCTCGATGGCCTGCCGAAGTGAGCAGTCGTCATACAGATAAGCCGTTTCACTTTTCGGTGTGATAAAAAACAAAATATTCATTCGCGTATACTCCTTTTCGTTGGTCATACTCTTGTTTGATTATACCATAAACGAATGTGAAATGTCTTTGAATCTTTCTTATATTTTCATAAACATACCGAATCCGAAACTCGAATGCCTCTTTGCTGCGCCGCAAATTGCGCTTATTTTCCAGTATAACCGACTTTCCGCAAAAAGTAAAGATCTTAAGTTTCATCCGCACACGCCGCACAAAAAATCCGCACGGATCCAGCACCTACGCTGTACCCGCACGGATTTTTCAACTCTTTTTTGTTCTATTCTCTTCGCAGCGCATCGATCGGATTCAGGTTCGCTGCTTTTACCGACGGCAGCAGTCCGAATACGATACCGATCACCATGGAGAAGACCACGGAGAAAATGATTGCCGGAATACTGATCGCCACAGGCGTCTGCGATACCCTCGAAATCACCTGTGCCATGATAATGCCGCCCAGCACGCCGAGCAGTCCGCCGATGCTGGTGAGCACCGCCGCCTCGGTCAGGAACTGGAACAGAATTCTGCGTTTTCTTGCTCCGATCGCCTTTTTCAGGCCGATCTCGCTTGTACGTTCCGTTACAGATACCAGCATAATATTCATAACACCGATACCGCCGACCAGAAGCGAAATGCTCGCGATCCAGATCAGCTGCTGGTTCGTGCTCTGGCCTAACTCCTGCAGACTCTTTGCTTTCTCCAGCAGATCCTCTGCCTGATAGGAAAGAGAATCAGTTGTATTGGTCACGGATTCGTTCATGATATCCGCTGTTGTCTTTCCCACCGTGCTCATATCCTCGGTCGTTTTTGCCATCACAACGGCATTTTCCGGTTCATCATACTGGAATACGATCGGCCAGCAGACATCCGGCATCAGCACCAGCGGATAGGATTCCTGATTGTACGTATAGTAGTCATCTCTGGAATTGATGACCGGCTGGAACGAATCGGCTTTTTTGATCACGCCGATCACCGTGAACGGCTCTCCCATGATCTCGATCGTTTTGCCGACCGGCGACTCATCCGGGAAGAGTGTCAGCACTGCGGTATCGTCGAGGAGGACAACTTTGTGGGTCTTCGAGAAATCGCTCTCCACAAAGCCGCGTCCCTGATAAATCTGATATCCGCACGTCGACAGATAATTTTCATCCACTCCAAGCGCCTTCGCACTGTCCAGTGTTGTGTTTCCTTTTGCGATGCCGCTCACATACGTTCTTTCGGTGTAAAACGATGCATTTTCCACCTGATCCTGCTCGCGGATCCGCTTTTTCTGATCACCGGACAGTTTCGACACGCCGCTTGGCAGTCCGTTGTCCATCCAGTAATCACCGTCGCCCTGCTTTAAGCTGACGGTCACGTTGTTGTTTCCAGCTCCGATCAGGTTCTGTTTGATCTGCTCATTCGTTCCCTTGATCGTGGAGACAATTGAGATGATCGACGCAATTCCGATGATAATACCCAGCATCGTCAGGAAGGAACGCATTTTGTGTGACCAGATTCCCTGAAAGGAAAGTCTTACATTTTCTAACATAATGCGCCTCCTTAACTGTTGTAATAATCCGATGAACTGGATTCCTTCGTGTCTGCGCCTTCCACCACGGTTTTGCCGTACGGAAATGCAATGTAATCCTCTTCGGAAAGACCGCTCTTCACTTCGTAATAACTGCCCCACAGAAGTTTTCCGGTTACCACATTCTGTTTCTTTAATTTATCATTTTCATCCCGGATATAAACGAATTTCTGTCCGTTTTCCTCGCGGATGAATTCTTTGCTGACGTACAGGCCGTTGCCGTTTTCTACATCGTTTCCGACAGTGATTGCAATCTCGATCCAGTCACCGTTTTCAAAACCTTCTCCGCCTTCCGGGATAACGGCTGTGAACGGATAGAAGGAGGCTGGTGTCTCGCTGTACGACATGTAGCTTGTTGTCGGGTACGGAGAAATCTCGGTTACGGTTGCCGCTGCAAAAGCACCCGAAGACCAAGAAGTCACGTTGAGTTCATCGCCGACTTTTACCTGATCGAGATACGTCTCGCTTAAGTAGCCGCGCACGTACAGACCTTCGTTTCCACTGACCTGGATAAAGGCGCTTCCGTCGTTGGACGGGTTTTCTGCATTTCCAACCTTCTTTACCACACCGCTGATCGTCGCTTTTACGGTCTGGGAATCCAGGGATTTCTGCGTATTTTTGACTTTGAGTTCCTCTTCCTTCTGATCCAGCTTCAGATTACGGATCTGGCTTTCTTTTTCGCTGATGGCTTTTTTCAACTCATCTTTTGTGTAGGTCATCTGGGTATCATCACCGGAAGAAGTATTGTTATTTGCGCTGCTTCCTGTGGATGATGTAAAGAGGGACTGTACCGATGCTTTTTCACCGTAGAATACGGTTTTTGCTGTCGTCTGCACTGCTTCCGGTGCATCTTCGCTCTGCGGTTCCGCTTCCGGTTCTGCCGGGGCTTCGGTCGGCGTCGGCGTTTCCGTCGGAACTGGGGTCTCGCTCGGCACCGGAGTTTCTGTTGGAACCGGCTCTGTGGTCGGAATCGGTGTTGTACTTGGTTCCGGGCTGACGGTCGGCTCTGGAGTTACACTCGGTCCCGGCGTAACGCTCGGGGTCGGAGTTACACTTGGTGTCGGGGTAATCGTTCCTTCTTTTACCGCCACATTTGCAGTGCTGACTGCCATGGAAGTACCCTTGTCATTTTTCGCTGTCACTTCTACTGTATAGATTCCGGCATCCTCTTTTGTGATATTTTCTTTTGTGTAAGTATCCTTAAAATCTCCGTCGATTGTCTTTCCGTTGTGTTTCCAGACGTATGTGTAAGTGACATCCGTTTCGGTGTTTTCCGTGGAATCGTCTGCCTCACCGCTTCCATTTCCGGCTTCACCCGGCTGTGTCACATCGTCCTCGGACGGACTCTCGGTTCTATCATCCGTTTTATCGTCGGCTTTCTCATCCGGCTTCTCTTCGGTATCTTTCTTCTCATTGATTCCGATTTTCAGCTTCAGCTCGCCGCCCTCTGCCACCTCTGTGTTGGCAAGCGGCGTGGTGATTTTTATTTCCGGTGCATCCGCCGCTTCGGATTCTTTCAGACTCAGGACTGCTTCATACGAAGTCTCGTATGCTTTCGCAATCTTCGTTCCATCCTGCTCCCACACGGTTTCCAGCGCCTCTGCGGCTTTGTTTTCTTCATGAATCTCCAGGCGGAACCAGTATCCTTCGCTGTCCTCTTCTTTTTTCGTTCCCTTTTCATCCGCGTATCCTGCCATCTGATTCAGGAATCCGCCTGTCAGGACTGTTCCCGGTGCGCAGAGATAGGTGTATGGGTCTTCCTGCGTTCCTTCTCCTTTGTATGGTTTGGAACCAAATACAAGCTTATTCGTACTGCTGTACAGAACAGCATCCTCATACGTCGGCTCCGGTTCCGGGGTCGGAATCGGTTCGTCCGGGAAATCCGGATCGATGGGTTCATCTGGAAAATCCGGGAAATCCGGCTCCACCGGATTCAGCGGCGTATCCGATACCGGTTTTGTCTTTTTCAGCTTTTCCAGTTCTTTTTCACTCTGCTGGATTTTCAGCTTTGTCTGTGCAAGCTGTAACTGCTGCGTTTCCAGATCCAGCTCGATCATGCTGGTATCGTATGTCATCAGCGTGTCTCCGGCATTTACCACATCGCCCTCTTTGACGAGAACCTGGGAAATGGTCTGGCTGTCGGAAAGATAGATGTTCTGGGAAGCCGTCGAGGTGATCTGGCCTTCCATGTTCATGCTGTCTCCCCAGTAACCACTCGTAAAGTCACTGACCGGATACACTTTTACGGTCGTCTTCTGCGCCTGGCGGATGCCGTAATAACCGCCGACACTGACACCGCCCACGGCAACTGCGGTCACAACTGCAATCACGACTTTCTTTGCGGCTTTTCCTTTTTTCATGTTTCGGCCACCTCCTTCGATTTCATCATTCCGTCGCGGATCTCCACGGTGCGCTGTGCCATCGATGCGATCTCCGCGTCATGTGTAATCATCAAGATGCTGACGCCCTCGTCGTTCAGGCTCTGGAACAGCTCCATGACCTGCTCGCCGGAATGGGAATCGAGTGCTCCCGTCGGCTCATCAGCCAGCAGAATTTTCGGATGGTTGACAATCGCTCTTGCAATCGCCACACGCTGTTTCTGTCCGCCGGAGAGCTGGGTCGGTTTGAAACTCATACGGTCGCCGAGCCCCACCCGCTCGAGGGCAATCGCTGCCCGCTCTCTTCTCTCTTTTTTCGGCACGCCCGCGTACGTCAACGGCAGGCATACATTTTCCATTGCGCTCTGTCTTGCAAGGAGTTGGAAGTTCTGGAATACAAAGCCGATTTTCTGCAGGCGGATGTCCGACATCTGATTGTCACTGCATTTGCTGATATCCTGTCCGTCGAGGATCAGCCGTCCGCTCGTCGCCTGGTCGAGACAGCCGACAATATTCATCAGTGTTGTTTTTCCGGAACCGGAAGGACCCATGATCGCAACGTACTCGCCTTCTTCCATGGAGAAGTTGATGTTTTTCAGAACCGGAACCGGGATTTTGCCCTGCATATATTCTTTACAGATATTCTCTAATTCCAGAATCACGGCTGCACCTCCCCGTCATCTGCTGATCCGGCTTCCTGTGTTTCTGCCGGTTCTGCCTCACCATTGTCGGCGCCGCCGATCACGTTCGTTGTATCTTCCTCACCGCTGTACTCTGCGCCGTCCATGGTATTGTCGACCATGCCGTTTTCATCCTGCGTCATACCATCGTCGACCATTCCATCGTCGTTGTCAAGCATACCGTCATCCTCCATTCCGTCATCCTCGCCGCCGGCCGGATTGCTCTGTCCCAGCGAACCATCGGTACTAACAACGGTCTTCATGCCCTCTTCCAGTCCATCCTCCGGGAAGGTGATGGCATCCTCCTCTTTGAGACCATCAGTGATCTGATATTCCATCATATTTTCATCGTGTGTTCCCAGCGTTACGCTTCGTTTTTCCAGTTTGCCGTTTCCATCATCGGCCCAAACGTAAGGGTTGCTGTCGACATCGTTGATAAAGTAATCGGACAGCCAGATTCCTGTTTTGACTTCCTGCTGGCCGATATCCGGCTCTACGTAAACGTGCTGGCCGAGCATCAGGCCGTTCGTTCCGTCGAGCTGCACATAAAACGGATAGTTGCTTGACTGCGTCATACTGTCTCCTGAACTGCTGTAAACGTTATTGCTTCCTGTCCGTGCATTTTCCCGATCAATCTTTGTCACGGTTCCAGTCCAGGTCTGATTCTCATCTACACGAGAATGCACGATCACCTGGCTTCCTTCGGTAATCGAACCGTCGCTCATATTCTGTTCATTGATCTGGCCTTTTACACGGAAATCTCCCGTTGCAAGAACGGTCAGGAAGGAATTGTCGGAGTTGTCACCGGAGTAAGCGCCGGCGCTGCTGTCATCGTTGTTGATTGATTTTACAACACCTGCGATTTCGCTGATCACGGTCGCATTGGTGATGTTATTGTTTAATTTATCAATCTCCGCCTGTTTTGATTTTCCTTCATATTCTTTTTTCTTTAAATCCAGCTCCGCTTCCTGAATTTCCAGTGTGATGCTTGCCTGCTGGTCTTTTGATGCCTGCTTTTTGTCTTTGTAAAGCTGGTCGATATTGGTATTCATACTTGAAAGTTCATTGTTTATGCGTTCCAGATCCAGCTGCGCCTGCTCGAGGTCACTCTGGAATTTCTCGGTATCGTAGGAGAACAGCGGTGTTCCGACCTGAACCTCCTGACCGACTTCCACATAAACTTCCTTTACCGTTTTCTCGCTGTTTTTCTCTACCTTCCAGGTATTTTCCGACTCCACAACACCGGCATAGCGGTTTTCCATTCCATTTCCGGTTCCCAGATTGGTCAGGGCTTTTACAGTATTGACATAGACGACGTTATCGTCCTCTTTTGTACTGTTTCCAAGGAAATGCCATGTCACTCCCCCTCCGGCTGCCGCCAGCACTGCGACTGCGCACACAATCGCGATTATTTTTTTCTTCATATGCTTCCTCCCACTTTTCTATTTTACAAATTAATTTTCTGCTTTCCCAAGTTAGTTCTATCGTATCACATTTTGTTTTTTGTTTTCTTACTTTTTCCTTACTCTTTTTTTAGCAAATACTGGCTTTTTCTGAAAATAGATTTTTGTTTTTGTCATTAAAAACCTGCCTCCGTGTTTATGACGGAAAGCAGGTTTTCTTTCGAATCTGTTAGATTTTATTTTTTATGCTACAAGTTTCATCTCCCGCAGAATGCGGTATACGAGATAACAGATCAGCGCTGCACAGACCAGTTTGAACAGAAGCGGAACGACGGCGAACACGATTTTAAATCCAAGCCAGATCACGCCGATCGGGAGAAGAATAGTGGCGCATGCGCCGAGGACTTTTCCTCCAAATTTCAGCAGAAGTCCGACGATCCCAAATAGAATTCCAATTCCGCAGAGCAGACCAAAACAGGTTGCCAGCATGACTAATGTAACTAACATAGTGATTCCTCCTTGTCTTTTTCTCTATGTGTTCCACTTGCTGTGGATGTTTCCGTATCTTTCTTACAAACCATATTGTAGCACTTTTTTCCAGCAAAACAACGGGGAAGACGGGGAAGAATTTCTTAAGTTTTTCTTTACACCGATCGAGTGAAACCTAAAAAAGGACAGACAACGCTGCACTTCTGCAAAATTGTCTGTCCTGTAAATTACAAAATTTTCTTTACTCTTCTGTTGTCTCTTCTTCTGCCTGCGGCTCAACCTCAAGACCAAGCTCTTCCAGCTGTGCTGCGTCAACCGGTGACGGAGCCTCGGTCATCAGACAGGAAGCATCTTTTACTTTCGGGAATGCGATGACGTCGCGGATGCTGTCCTCTTTTGCCATCAGCATAACGAGACGGTCCAGTCCGTAAGCCAGTCCGGCGTGAGGCGGAACTCCGTATTTGAAAGCATCCAGAAGGAAACCAAATCGCTCATGTGCCTGTTCCTTTGTGAAACCAAGCATCTCAAACATTTTCTCCTGCACATCGTTCTGGTGAATACGAACGCTTCCTCCTCCGATCTCAGTGC
>OLRA01003247.1_pt1 | contig 14571 bp, 10 predicted proteins | sample 1673011 | NCBI WGS metagenome assembly OLRA01 (sample SAMEA3136746, study PRJEB25190) | human gut metagenome | reverse complement strand
GAGGCATTGGATGCCGGGGCGGATGATTATATTACCAAGCCATTTTCTGTAGAAGAGTTGCTTGCGCGGATACGAGTAGCACAACGCAGGTTGTCTGTCAACCAGGGGATCGATGGAAAGGAAAGCGCAGTTTTTACCAATGGAGAATTGAAAATTGATAAATCATAATTCATAATCGGTTGTTTTTCGTTGTTGTATGATTAAAACGGTTTGTTGAATGCCAAAGATAAGGAAAAGATGGAAAATCAAGTAAGAAAAGATTTAATTATTTCTCTGTTATGCTGCATTTACGTCTATTATCCTATTTAAAACGCTTCAGGTCTTTCTTCTCAAAAATCCATTCCGGAGTGTATAGTTTCCCTGCATCCGTTTCCGTCAGCTCGTACCAGGGAGAAAGGTTGCGGCTGGTTGGATTGACCAGGATATGAATCTGTTGGGCAGGCATATAGCTTTGTGCCAGGAGAAATACTTTCTTCCCGGTATTCGGATGAATGGCAACATCCATAACAATCACAGCATGAGCGGGTGAACCGCCTTTAATAAAGACATCCCCGGGTTGCAAGGAAGTATAAAGCACAGCTGGGAGTTCACGAGATAAAGAGGCAGTTCCGGCATACATAAAAACCATATCGAGATAGTTACGGAAAGTTTTATAGGAATAATCCACTCCCTTGCCCGAAGCATACCATTGAACCTGATTATCGTTGACTTTTATTCGATTTCCCTCCGCCCATTTCTTGTACCCGGCAAGGAAACCATTGGTGAAGTTGAATTTTATTTCTCCATATCGTTTATGTTTCCACAAATATTCCGCCCGCAAACGCATTACCGCATCGGCACACTGTTGCAAATCACGGTTGCCTATCTCCATATCAATTACAGCGTAGGCTGCAGACTGATTTGCCTTTTCTTTTCCATTATAAAGCATCACTTTACTACCTTTCGGCATCAAAGGCAAATTACGTAAGTAACCTGTAAACGAATGATCGGAACAAGCCTCCCTGACATATCCCGTCGGAGGAGCGATTCTTGTAGCAACCGTTTCTTGTCCCCACAATTGCAGGGATGTACAAAGTAACCCTATATATATTAGTAAATACTTCATAACGCTTCTCTTTATATTCTGTTCCGGACAAATATAAGTAATTATTGTTTAAAAAGAGGATGAATGTCTATTTTTATTTTAACTTTGTACAAAGACCTACATACATAACTAAAATTGATAAGCTATGGACATCCAAACATTTATTCAGAACTTCAAGAAGGCATTCGGAGAGAATGCCGAATTACCTCTTGTATTTTGGTATTCGGATATACTGGAAGGAACAGCAGAGAAAATTAACGGTTGCCTCTTTAAGGGTATGAAGACTGTCAGAGAAGGTGGTACTATCAGCTTGAATGCAGAAAATATCGGTTGCGGGGGCGGCAAGTTCTATACGGGTTTCAGCCCCATGCCGGAATTCGTCCCGCAGTTCGTCTCGCTCAAGGAGCGTTATAAGCAGACGCCCGAAATGGTGCTGGACTTCATCGCTGCGCTCGACCTGCGGCCGGGGCCGAAGGCGTGGCTCGAGTTCGTGCGTGTGGATGCGGCGGGGACGTTCGACGGGGCGGAAGGCGTGCTATTCTTCGCTACGCCAGACGTCTTGGCGGGGCTCGTGACATGGGCCGGGTTCGACAACGACGCCCCGGATGCCGTTGCGGCGCCGTTCGGCTCGGGATGCAGTACCGTGGTGTCGCAGGCCGTGCGGGAAAACCGTAACGGCGGCCGCAGGTGTTTCCTGGGGCTGTTCGATCCTTCGGTGCGCCCGTGGGTCGGTGCGGACGAATTGTGTTTCGTTATTCCGATGTCGCGTTTTGCCGGGATGTGCGGCACGATGCGTGCAAGCTGTCTGTTCGGAACCCATGCGTGGGATAAAGTCCGGGAGCGGATAAACAAGATGAATTTATGAAAAAAAGAAGGGCTGCGCTGGTGCTTGCGGGCGGCGGCGCGCGTGGTGTTGCCCATATCGGGGCGATCGAGGAGTTGGAGAGTCAGGGATTCGAGGTGCATGCTGTGGCCGGCACTTCGATGGGGGCGTTGGTCGGGGGCATGTATGCCTCGGGGCATCTCGAACCCTTCAAGGAGTGGATGTATACGCTCGACAAGTATAAGGTTTTCGGGCTGGTCGATTTTGCGCTGAGCACCGAGGGACTCGTCAAGGGCGACCGCGTGATGCGGGCCATGAAGGAGCTGGTGCCCGACGTGAAGATCGAGAAGATGCCGCTGCCGTTCGCCGCGGTTGCCGCCGACCTGCTGACGGGGCGCGAAGTCGTGCTCGACAGGGGAGGCTTGTACGATGCCATCCGGGCGTCTATCTCCATCCCGTCGGTATTCCGTCCCGTACGCCGGGGGAACCAGGTGCTGGTCGACGGCGGTACGGTCAATCCGCTGCCGTTGAACCGGGTGCGCCGTGAACCGGGCGACGTCCTGGTCGCCGTGGATGTGAGCGCCCCGTTCTCGGAGGAGATGGCCGTCCGCAACAAGGCTTCGCTGAACTATTATAAGGTGATTACCGCATCGTCGGAGATCATGCAGCAGCATATCGCACGCCTGATGTGCAAGCTTTACAAGCCCGACCTGCTGATAGAGATGCCTGCCGACCGTTTCGGGATTTTTGAATTCTACCGCGCCCGGGAAATTGTCGAGGCCGGCCGCATGGCGACGCGTGCCGCACTGGAGCGTAGCCTCGTCGAAGCGGGATAGACTGGGGGCGAGGAAAATCGGATGGGCTATGGCATGATTTTTGTTTAAAGGGATAAAAAGATTGCGACGGCCCGTGATTTTGAAGAATTCAAAAGTAGTGACGCAACTTCACACAGATTTGAGGGGCCGTCGCAATATTTAAACGCAAAATCATCCGGGGCAGGAAAATGGGATCGTCCCCTGAGAAATGCTTTCGTAATCTCTACATTGCAAAGATAAATAAAGTTTCCGATAAACCAATGCCATTGCCCGATTATGGTATGGGTGCGCCTAAAATATGGAAAGGGAGGGTGCGTTTGTTGCCGCAGGCTGTCTTTTTTGCGTACTCCAAGTGTCTTTATGCCCGGTTCGGCAGAATTTTCGGGCGTCCTGATAAGAAAAACCCGGCCTGAAAAGGCCGGGTTTCCCGTTCGTTCGTTTACCGCCGATCCTTGTCGTACACATAGGCCGCGATACGGTGGCTGCGTCTGCCGATCGGTACTCCGATGCCCAGCGTGACGTTCATCACGCTCTGCTTGATAGGGATGAACTGGGGCGTATGCTTGGCCGTGACGATGTCCGTGGCAAGGTAGAAATTGATCCAGCTGGGGTTCAGGTTCAGCGCCAGTCCCACGGCGCCGCCGCGGTTGTCGATCACCGAATAGCTGCCCGTGACGGTAAACCAGCGGATCGGGTGGAAATTGACCGACCCGGTGATGTTGTGCAGGGTCTTGTATTCCCACACGCGGGCCGTATACAACAGGCCGATGCCGATCTTATGGCGCCATACCTCGTATTCGAGGCCGGCGTTGATCGAGGCACGCAGCATGCGCGATACGCTCTTGGCCGCGCCCTTGTGGAACTCCAGTACGTCGATGTCGAAGTCGGGCGACTCGGTGCCGTCCTCGGTGACCGTCACACCCGTGAAGGAGAGCTCCTTCGCCGAATAACCCGTTACGTTCTTGTTCTTGCTCCAGCCGATGAAGCCCAGGTCGTTCACCGCCAGCGATGCCTGCAGGTTGGGCAGGATGTCGTACGTGGCTCCGAAGTCGACCGCGAAGCCGTAGCCGGCGGGCGAGGTGGGCTTGAGGCTGATGTCGTCCATCTTGTAGACCTCTTCGCCGTGGTCGTTGAGTTCGGTCTTGACGTCGAGCCCTGCGGCCGTGATGTCCAGCCCGCCCGCGGCGTTGATCAGCCAGCGTTCCTCGTTGTGCGATACGTTGAATTGCGTGAAATACATCCGCGCACGTGCCACGCCCATCAGGAATTTTGCCCGCACACCGATGTATAACTTGTCGTCGAGCAGCGGAAAAGAGTAGTTGAAACCCGCTTCGAGATAGCTGTCGGCCGTGATGCCGATGTCGCTGATGTCGCCGCTATTGCCGCGTTTCAGGAAGTCGAAGAGCGAGTAGGGCAGGGTGGCGTCGGTCGTGACGCGGGCGTTGAGGTCGAACGACCAGAAATTCTTGTGGTTGCGGGTGAAGGCGCCGAACCCGATGAGGTTTACGCGCGTGTCGAGACCCAGGAGGTTGTCGGCTTTGAGTCCCGAAAGGGCGTCGGCCGTCGATACGGAGCTGTCGAGCAGTGTGACGAGTTTTCCGTTGCGCGGATAGAGTATTTTGTCGATCGAGAGGTTGCCGCTCACGTTGATGTCCAGTCCGCCCAGCCCGGGGATGTTGACATAGCCGCGTAAGGGGGCGAAAGCCGGGTTGAACTGGCTGCGGAGGGTAGACCCCTCCATGAAATAGGCCGTCGGGTTCTGTGCCGCGGCGCCGGATGCCAGCAGCAGCGTGAATAGGAATGCGTATATTTTTTTCATGTTCTGTGCCGGATTAGAGGTTGAGCTTCAGGCCGCCGCGCTTGATCAGGCGCAGGGTGATGACGATTTGCTGATCGGACGTGAAATCGTAGCCCGGATAGTATTTCTCCAGCGAGACGGGGAGGATGATCTCGGCACCCTCGATGATCTGCCGCAGGTCGCTTTCGAAAAGTTGCGTCTCCCTGATCTCGTTCGTTTTGCCGGGTTCGACCGTTACGTCGAACCGGACGTTCGTAGGCGAGAAATAGGGCACGAGCCGCAGGCTCACGGGCAGGGCGCTCGTGATGCTGCCGTAGAGGTGCAGCGTGTTTTTGGGGTTGGGGGTGCCTTCACTGTCGAGGTTCTCGCAGAGCATGTCCACCACGTCGCCGCCGATGTCGATCTTACCGATGTCGTAGGTTACATCCTGGACTTTGAGCTCTGTCAGGTAGCTGCCGGCCAGGGATTTGACCTCGCCCGAAAGCCGGTCGTGCAGCATCGGCATATTGCGGAACGCCTCGATGAAGACCGGTTTGAAATCTGCCGGATCCGTATTCGGGGGGAGCAGGGGCAGGAAGGTCGAGAGGTATTTTTCCGCCAGCAGGTCGGCGACGGCGGTGATCTTGGCATCGTCGTCCATCATCTGGTCGATCAGTGCATCGAGCAGCGGCGTGATTGTCTCCGGGGTGTTCTGGAGTTCCCGCAGGTCGACGTATGCGGCGTTTCCGGGCAGGGGCGAGGGAAGCCAGATGTCCGCTTCGTCGAAGAGCGTTTTGATGTCCGCACCTCCTTCGTTCAGTTCACTCATACTTACGTATACCGTGGCCAGCGGCAGCCGGTATTCCGAGTCCTCGTCGCCGATGGTGACATCGTCCGTGTTCACGTTCGACAGGTCGTAAGCGTTGTCGATACAGGACGATGCGAGTGCTGCGGCGAAGAGAAAAGGTAAAAATTTTCTCATAGGGTTTGGGTTTGTTTTCAATGTGCCGCAAATATATGCCGTTCCGACGAATAAAACAAAAAATCGGACGTTTTAGTTTATGCGTGTGTCAAATGCGGCCATCTCTGCGTGCGCCGGAAGCATGCCGGAGGAGATGGCGCGTTTTGTGAAATAATTGCTACATTTGCACTGCGATTATCGCTATGGCGGGAACCGAAAAAAACAATCTCAGAGAGCAGGTGGCGATGCTGCCGCAGTCGCCGGGCGTCTACCAGTTCGTAGACCGCTCGGGGACGATCATCTACGTCGGTAAGGCCAAGAGCCTGCGCAAGCGGGTTTCATCCTATTTCGTGCAGAGCAAGGAGCACAGCCCCAAGGTTCGCGTGCTGGTGAAGCAGATCGCCGAGATCCGCCATATCGTCGTGGACAGCGAAACCGACGCCCTGTTGCTGGAAAACTCGCTCATCAAGACCCTCCAGCCGCGGTACAATATCCTGCTCAAAGACGATAAGACCTATCCCTGGATCGTGGTGCGCCGCGAGCATTTCCCGCGCGTGCAGTCGACGCGGCAACTGAACCGCGACGGGTCGCAGTACTTCGGCCCCTACGGATCGGTGGTGATGCAGCACAGCGTGCTGGATTTCATCCGCGAGGTGGTTCCCTTGCGTACCTGCAAGCTCAACCTCGCCCCCGAGCAGATCGCCAAGGGGAAATATACGGTCTGCCTGCAATACCACCTGGGCAACTGCAAAGGCCCCTGCATCGGGGCGCAGGGCGAAGGGGAATACGGCCGGCTCGTCGACATGGTCGTCGCGGTGCTCAAGGGCGACCTGCGCCCCGTGCGTAGCTACCTCGAACAGGAGATGCAGCGCGCTGCCGGGGAATTGAAATTCGAATTGGCGCAGCGCTACAAGCAGCGCCTCGATGCGCTGGACAACTATGCGGGCAAGTCGGTGATCGTCAGTGCGAAGATCGTCGACGTGGATGTTTTTTCGCTGCTTCCGGACGACGATGTGGCCTATTGCAATTTCGTGCGTATCCGCCACGGGTCGGTCGTGGGCGTTTATACCGTGAAACTCAAGACGGGTGTCGGGGGCGACGAACGCGACATGCTGACGCTGGCCATCCAGCACATCGTCGAAAATATCGCCGGGGGCGAACTCTCCCGCGAGGTGATCGTGCCGCTGCTGCCCTCGACGACGCTGCTGTTCGAAGGCGTGACTTTCACGGTCCCGAAGCGCGGGGAGAAACTCGAACTGCTGGAATTCTCGCGGAAGAGCGCCCGCATCTACCGCGCCGAGCAGTTGAAAAACCTCGAAATCAAGAATCCCGAGCGGTATACCGAGCGGCTGATGAATGCCGTTCAAAAGGAGCTGCGCCTCGACAGACAGCCGCGGCACATCGAATGCTTCGACAACTCCAACCTGCAGGGCGCTCATCCGGTGGCTTCGTGCGTGGTGTTCCGGGATGGAAAACCCTCCCGCAAGGAGTACCGCCATTTCAACATCAAGACCGTGACGGGGGCCGACGACTACGCCTCGATGCGGGAAGTCGTCTTCCGGCGTTATACGCGGCTGATGGCCGAAGGGGCCGAAATGCCCGACCTCATTATCGCTGACGGCGGAAAGGGGCAGATGGGAGTCATTCACGAGGTGCTGGAGCGGCTCGGGCTGGACATCCCCATTGCCGGACTGGCCAAGGACGACCGGCACCGCACCGCCGAACTGCTCTGCGGCTTTCCGCCCGTGCTGGTCGGCATCCGTCCCACTTCGCCCCTGTTCCACTTTTTGGCGCACATTCAGGAGGAGGTGCACCGTTTCGCCGTTTCCTTTCACCGGCAGAAACGCAGCAAGGCGTTTATCCACAGCGAACTGGAGCAGATCGAGGGGGTCGGGGACAAGACGGTCCAGACCCTGCTGCGCCATTTCCGCGCGGTGGAAAAGGTCCGTGCGGCCAACATCGAAGAACTTTCGGCGCTGGTCGGGGCGGCAAAGGCGAAAAAAATCAGGGCCTTTTTCGAAAAATAGCCGTATTTTTTGAAAAGTTACGAAAATCACCTATCTTTGTCCACCCGATTCGCCGCGTAATGTTCGCGGAAATGCCCGGATGGCGGAATCGGTAGACGCGTTGGTCTCAAACACCAATGACAGCAATGTCGTGCCGGTTCGACCCCGGCTCCGGGTACATGGAAAATCGCTTAATTTGTTAATTATAGCAAGTTAAGCGATTTTTGTTTTGATGAAATTCCCCACGTTTTCCCCGCAGACAATTTTATCTTTTTGGAACGAAGTGTTAATGTATTACTGAATTTGACATTAAGGTATATAAAAAATGTAATAAATTCAGATTTTTATTATATTTGTCGCGTCAGGTATCTATTGCAATATGAATTCAAAAGTATTATTTTCTGCCGTGTATCTGTTGGCGGCAGTACCGTCATCTGCACAAACGGATGCCCCTTGGTTTTTGTCCGCTTCCGATTCGCTATGCGGAGTCCGTCTGACAGAGATTTGTGCGGCAAGAGGTAAAATTCCCCCCCCCTCCCGAAAAAAATCTGAAATAATCGTCGCCGTCATCGACGGCGGGTTCGATGTTTCGCATACGGCTCTTGCGGATTTCATCTGGACCAATCCACGCGAACAGGCTGCTAACGGCCGTGATGACGATAAAAACGGCTATGTAGACGACATTCACGGCTGGAATTTCCTCGGCAATGCTGTTGGAGAGAGTCTTCGAAGGGCCGGCACGGAACCTTTCCGGGAATACAAACGGCTTCGGCCTCGCTTCAAGGACGCTGATACAAGCCGCCTTACTCTTTCGGCAAAGGCCGAATATGCCTATTATAAGCAGATGGAACGGGCCGCCCGGCTCGATACCTACATCAAATTTACCGAATATCAGCGTATTCGTTCCGATGCTTTCCGCATTTGCGATTCATTGATGCGCCTGAAATACGGTGATCGAGAAACAACGGTCGCCGATTTTCAGCGTCTTGAATTGGCCGACACGACCGGGCTTGCGCAGCCTCTGTCGATTGCGGCTTTCACACCCGTTATGTTCACACCCGACATGCCGTGGCACGAAGCGGTGGAAAAGATCGACAGCGAATATCGTTTGTCCGCCGTACGTGTGGCCAGCCTCGATTCCCTGAATGACGATCCTCATATAAAATTGGGCAATCGCCCGGACGATTTCCGGAATTTCCGTTACGGAAACAATCTTATCGGCGACGATCCCTATCATGGGACGATGGTTGCCGGAGTGATTGCGGCGTGTGCGGCGACGGCCGGGGAGCTGCCGCGCCCGGTAAAGATCCTCTCCGTCCGTGCCATTCCCGAAGGCGATGAATACGACCGCGATGTAGCTGCGGCAATCCGTTATGCGGTGGATAACGGCGCAGAGGTGGTGAATATGAGTTTCGGCAAGTACCTATCGCCTCACCGGGATGAAGTACTGGCTGCGATGAAATATGCCCGGAGCAAGGACGTATTGCTGGTTATGGCCTCCGGCAACGACGGCGTCAATGTCGATGTCCGTCCGATATTTCCGACTTGCCGGGACACGAAAGGACGCCGTCTGGAAAACCAGATCGTCGTGGGGGCCTCGACGCCCGACGGACGGGTCGCTTCTTTCAGCAACTACGGAGCGGAAAATGTGGATCTGCTCGCCCCCGGGGAAAATGTACGATCGACCGCTCCCGAGGGCGGATACGATACGGCGCAGGGAACGAGTATCGCTGCGCCGATAGTTTCCGGTGTCGCAGCGGTCTTGCGGAGTTTCTATCCCGATCTTTCGGCTCGTGAGATACGGGAAATTCTGATTCGTACCGTTACGCATTTTCCGGCGGACGAGATGCCTGTTCCCGGGAAATCCGAAACTTCCCGCATGATCCAGGGGCGTCAGGTCTGTCTCGGTGGAGGGATTCTCAATGCGCAGGCGGCCATGAAAGAGGCGTCGAAAATCAGCAAATTCGGAGAGCGATGAAACGGTTGCTTGTATTTTTAACGGTATGGAGTCTTTATCCGCTCTGTGCTCAGGAATCCTATATGGCGCGGGCCGACCGCTTTTCGTCCGATTCGCTCGGTGGATTGATCCGTAACCAATATGTTTCGGTTCAGTGGATCGGCGAGGAGTGCCGTTGGTTCCATTATACGTCGGATGACGCCGATGCACGCCGTTATTGGTTGGTCGATACCCGCACCTGGCGGAAACGCCCGCTGTTCGACAGTTTCTCGATGACGCGGCAGTTGGCCGCATACGCCGATTCATCACGGATGCCGACCCCGAAGGAGTTACGGCTCTACGGCCTTGAATTCGATTCTTCCGATCCCCGCGGTTTTACGTTCGATTTCAATAAGCACCGGCTGCACTACGATGGTCGAAATGGCAATCTGAGCGAAAAGCCCCGGCAGGATGCTTCCCGCGGGAATCTTTTCTCGCGGGGCGACTATCGGCGCAGCTATTCCGCCGACAGCTCGTATTATGTTACGGCTGTCGGTCATGACCTCATGCTCTTTCGCGGAGATGGAAGCGACAGTGTACGGCTGACCCACGACGGGGAGCGCTATCATTCGTTCTCCACCGGCGGGAACAACGTCGTCGGGCCGGAGGCGCGCAGTTCCGCCATCGGCCGCTGGATGGGGAAAAGCCATTATTACCTGCTGGTGCGCGAAGACAAGCGCGAGGTGGAGGAGCTCACGCTGGTGGACAACCTCGCCCGACCGCGCCCCAAGGCTAAAAGCTACAAATTTCCCATGCCCGGCGATGAGCATGTCGTTCAATACGATGCCTGGCTGGTCGATGCCGACAGCATGTGCATTCGGAAACTCGACATCGCCCGCTGGCCCGATCAGAAAGTCGAAGTTCCCCGGTTCAGCATGATCGCTCATACGGACCGTTATGCCTGGCTCGTTCGTCGCAGCCGGACGTGCGACAGCGTGGAGCTGTGCCGGGTCGATTTCGCGGCGCACCGTGTCGAGCCGATTATCCGCGAGGTGTGCAAACCGGCCCAGAATGACCAGCAATTTTGTTTCCATATCCTGAATGAAGGCCGCGATATCCTCTGGTGGTCGGAGCGAACGGGATACGGTCATTATTACCTGTACGATGGAAACGGACGCCTGCAAGGGGCCGTCACTTCGGGCGAATACGTCGCCGGAAAGATCGAACGTATCGATACGCTCGCCCGGACGATCGTCTACGAGGGTTACGGACGGGAACCGGGTGTCAATCCGCATTACCGCTTTTATTACAAAACCGGATTCAGCGGCGGCGAGCCGGTTTTGCTCACTCCCGGAAACGGCGAACATTCGGTGGCATTCTCTCCCGACGGACGTTTTCTGACGGACACTTGGTCGCGTATGGATCGTGCTCCGCGGCATCAGGTCTGCAACATGAAAGGCCGCGTCCGTATCGAACTGGAGCCGTGTGACCTTTCGGAACTCTATGCCCGCGGATGGCACGAACCGGAAGTCGTCGAAGTGCTGGCTGCGGATTCCGTGACCCGGCTCTATGGCATCGTCTACCTTCCTTTCGACCGGGAACCCGGGCGGAAATACCCGATCATCAGCAATGTCTATCCCGGCCCTCATGTCGATCTGGTTCCGCAGTCCTTTACCTTGGATGACAACTACAATCAATCGCTCGCGCAGCTGGGATTCATCGTCATAAATTTCGCCTACCGAGGCAGCGGCCCCTGGCGCGGACGCGATTTCCATACGTTTGGCTATGGGAATCTGCGGGACTATGCTTTGGCCGACGACATGGCTGCGATTCGGCAGATTGCGGAGCGCTATCCTTGCGCCGACATCGAAAAAGTCGGGATTTACGGACACTCCGGAGGCGGTTTCATGACGGTCGCCGCCATGCTGAACCATCCGGAATTTTACAAGGTCGGGGTGGCTGCTTCGGGGAACCATGACAATAATATTTACTCCCAATGGTGGGGCGAAACTTTCCACGGAGTAAAGCAGACCTGGGGGAAAGACGGGAAACCGCATTTCGAATGTCATATTCCGACCAACATCGAATTGGCCGACCGGCTGGCCGGACGGCTGCTGCTCATCACCGGAGACATGGACAACAATGTGCATCCGGCATCTACGGCCCGGCTGGCCGATGCGTTAATCCGGGCCCGCAAGCGTTTCGACATGACGGTCATTCCCGGAGCGGATCATGGTCTCGGGAATTCATATTACGTAAATCTGATCCGCTACTATTTTACGGAACATCTGCTCGGGTTGCCTCAGCAGGAGATTGATATAGTCAAACACAACTAATGAATAATGCGTATGAAGCAAACTTTGCGATTTTTTTTGCTGTTCGTATTTACGTCGTTGCTGTTGGCGGTCGCGTTTGACGTGGTTGCTCAGAAGAAAGGCGACAAAATCACGGTACGGGGAACGGTCAAGGATACTTCCGGCGAACCGCTTATCGGGGTCTCGGTTTTCGTCGAAGGAACGCACATCGGTGTAAATACCAATCTTAAGGGAGAATATCAGATTTCAGTACCCGAGGGCGGAACGTTTCACTTATATCGGTTATGAGCCTCAAACTGTCAAAGTCGAATACGGAGATCGCTTTGGACTTCGTTTCGTGTATGACGTAACCTTAAAGGAACAGGCCACGGACATCGGACAAGTCGTCGTGACAGGCTTTGCCAAAACTGAGATTCGCAAAAGCACCGGTTCGGTTGCCGTGATTGAAGGAAAAGATCTCAAGACTTCGCCTTTGGAGGGAGTAGACAAACTGTTGCAGGGTAAACTGGCCGGAGTGAGCGTGCAATCCGTATCCGGCCGTCCGGGCGAAGCCGTGAAGATCCGCATTCGCGGAACGAGCACCATCACGGGCAATGCCGAACCGCTGTGGGTCATTGACGGCGTACCGATGCAGAAGGAGGTCCCGACACCTCCTGTTTCCAACACGCAGATTCGCTCCGGAGACTTTTCGAATATTTTTGCTACGGGCATCGGTGGGATCAATCCTAACGACATCGAGTCGATCTCCGTGCTGAAAGACGCTGCCGCTGCCGCGATTTACGGATCTCAGGCTGCCGGCGGTGTGATCGTGGTAACGACCAAACGCGGCAAGTCGGGACCTACACACGTCAACTATTCGGGAACCGTATCCATTCAGACGCGGCCTGTACGGTCTGCCAATTTGATGAACTCACGCGAGAAACTGGCCTGGGAGCAGGAATTATGGGACGAATTTGCAGCTGCCGGTTATGCGAATAATCTTCAGGATGGCAAAAGTTACTATCCGGTTGTGGGTATCGTGGGCATGATTCGTTCGGGATACGGCAAATATAAGGGATTGAGCGTCGCAGAGCAGGATGCCAGGATTGCGGAACTGGGCAGCCATACGACAGACTGGTTCGAGGAACTGTTCCGGACGACAGTTTCCACAAGCCACTATCTCTCCATTTCGGGAGGTAATCCCAAAATGGCCTATTATCTCTCAATGGGATATGGTAACGATCAGGGCATTGTGTTGAAAAACTCGTACGACCGTTACAATTTCAATGGCAAGATCGATGTAACACCGAACAGAGTCGTATCGTTCGGTATCAGTACGGATTTCTCCTATCAGACATCCAAGGCACCGTCGAGTAATGTAGATATGTTCAAATACGCCTATTTCGCCAATCCTTATGAACGTCCTTACAATGACGACGGTTCCTATCGGGCTGACGAGACTTATTTTTCCTTGAGTGAAATCAATGGAAGCTATACGGTAGCGCTTCCCGAAAACGGATTCAACCTGATGCGGGAGATCAATGAGACTTCGGCCAAGAGTACCAGCGGAAACTTCACACTGACGGGAAATACGACGGTCAATATCACCAAGGATCTGAAGTTCGTGGGTCTGGCGTCGTTCTCCTATATTTCGGATCACGGGGAGAATATCAATGGAAAGAATACCTATGCGGCATGGATGGATCGGCCGTTCGAAAACAATACGACGACTTCGAAACGAATCTATGGTTCCATTTATCAGACTTCGACATACAATACCAATTATATGTTACGGGGACATTTCGCCTATGGACATACTTTCAACGAAATACATCGGCTCAATGTGTTGGCCGGAGCACAGATCAGCCGGAATTACGCCAAGACGATTTTTACCAAACGTTACGGCTACGACCCCGTTACGGGCAACCATTCGACGCCGCTTTATCCTGCGAGCGGAAACAATTCGGTGATCGATTACGATAAACTTGTCAGTTTCGGAAAGACCCTCGATAATTCCACCGGGCAAGCTATTACGGAAAACGCTATGGCCTCGTTCTACGGTACGATCGACTATATCCTGCTCAACCGCTATGTTTTCAATGCCTCGGTAAGATCCGACGGATCGAACAATTTCGGCAGCAAGGAGCAATTCAATGCTACCTGGTCGGCAGGTTTTTCCTGGAATATAGACGAAGAGTCGTGGATGAAAGGGAAAATCTCGGATGTGATCAGTTCGATGACGCTTCGTTTGGCCACGGGTTATACGGGCGGTGTCAATAAGTCGGTCTATCCGGTAATCATCATGAAATACGATAACACGTTTCGAATTTCCGATACGGATTCCTACCGGATGGGGACTATTTCGAATGCCCCGAATCCGCATCTGAGCTGGGAGAAGACCTGGGATATCAAAGCGGGTCTGGACATCGGATTTTTCAAGGATCGTTTGCGATTGCAGGTCGAAGCATACAACCGTAAAGGATACGATCTCGTGACTTCTTCGCGCGTGAATTCGGCAGTCGGATTTATTTCGCAGGGATATAATACATCCGAACAGGTGAACCGGGGAGTCGAGTTCACTTTGGGGGCGACGATTCTGCGTTATAAGGATTTTGCGTGGAATTTTACTGCCAATGCGGCTTACAATATGAACAAACTGACCAAATACGTGTCGCCCAACAGCGGTATCTATGGTCAGTATTATGTAGGTTATCCCCAGGGGATGATCATCACGGGCAAGAGTACGGGCATCGATCCATCGACGGGATTCTACAATTACGAACTGCGTCCCGATGCGAAAATAAACGAAGTCGCGGACTACCGGAACATGCAAAACTATCTTTTCTATGTAGGTACATCGACGGCTCCCTGGACG